>ERZ773359.2231-NODE-2231-length-24848-cov-12.379059_pt1 | contig 24848 bp, 22 predicted proteins | sample MGYA00374955_ERZ773359 | MGnify/ENA primary metagenome ERZ773359 (study PRJEB29098, sample SAMN04486028) | biogas fermenter metagenome | study: EMG produced TPA metagenomics assembly of the Biogas fermentation microbial communities from Germany - Plant 4 DNA1...
CCCGGGACACCCTGATTAAGAGTCAGGTGCTCTACCAACTGAGCTAATGGCCCATCTCTTATCTCATTGAGCGTATTATATTATAACCAAATTGTACAGATAGTTCAAGATGTTTTTTTAATTTTATGGCCTTTTTTTACGGGTTCTCATACTTATAGGGAGTTTTTTCGCCCATTTTCATCATCTTTTAATAACATACGATTAAATATAATTCTCCCTGCGTCCCTTTTTTATAAATTCATCACATGCATACTGCTGCCAGACCGGATCCAACCCGATAGAGGCATTATCGGAATAATAACCGGCTATAAATCCGCCTCTCCCCTTCCACAGTTTATCCAGAAGTTCTTTGGCCTCAACACGTATTTTCTGTTCGTCCCTGGTCTGCAAGGTCTTTTGAATGTCAACCGGACACCAGAAAGTTATCTTTGCTTTCTCCTGATATGATGCCAGATTATCTATTCCGTGCAATGTGGGTTGATCGAACTGCAATAAGTCAACTCCTGCATCAATCAGGCCGGGAATTATGGCTCCTATGGCACCGCATGAATGCATAAAAACCTTTATACCAAATTCATGGGCAATCCCGCACAATCTCTGAAATCTTGGGAAAAATTCCTCATACCACAGCTTGGGATTTATCAATGTTTGTGTCTGCGTACCCCAGTCCTCCGGAAACATTATACTATCAACCCCGGCTATGGCATAATTCCGGATCATATCTATCAGAAGTTCATCAATCCGGTCATGAAGCTTATGAATCTTTTCAGTATCCAGCATTAATTTTATGAAATAATTTTCAAGTCTGAATAGTTTTCGCGCAATATTGAAGGTAAAACCGGGTATACTTCCGATTATCCACTTATCAGGGTTCTGAGCCTTACACTCAACTACCGTTTGATAATCCCGGGGGTTTGAAAAGTCGGGAAACTCGTAAGTATCATAGTCTTCCACGTCTTCCAGTACACCCTTTACCACTTCACCTTTAGAAGTGGAATCAATTCTTCCCCAGATGTTTCCCCACTCGTCTGTCATTTCCCATCGTGTATCGTCTATTTTTTTCCACGGAGTGGCATAGGTTTTTACCGTATTACCACACCACACAACATCTGAATCATCAAAAGATCTTGCCACCCGCTCAGGCCCGCTGTATTCCAGAGTCCTTAAAACTATCTCCCTTGAATTCACAATCCCCCGCCTCCCAAACCTTAATTGTTCACAGACATAAGCCTGTCGGATATAGAGCAGACAGACACTTTACTTTAGAAAATACTTCAGTACTGATAATGCCGCCGGCCCATCCTTTTCTATATCCTTTGTACCTGCTTCAACGCTGACCCGGGCCTGATATCCTGCTTTCTTTAATGCATCAAAAAAGGCATCGTAAGCATCTTCAGACGGATCCATAGGATATACCCTGCCGTTACTATTGGCTATATGTAAATGGGCAATATCCTTGCCAGCCTGTATCAATACATCCATTGGCTCATTTTCTCTCCTCATATGGTAAAAATCAGCCGTAATCTTTATGTTTGCGTGATCAACGTCCCGTACAAACTTAAGCCCTTCCTCCACCGAATTAATTATATTGGTTTCAGCTCTATTCAGCGGTTCCACAGCAATTATTATGCCGTATCGGCCAGCCACATCCCCAATTGTCCTGGCAACCTCGACAAGCTGATTCCAGGCTTTTTCCCGGTTGAAACCGTCGGGAATCCTTCTCGATCCACCGCTTCCAAACACGACAACCTTTGCTCCAAGCAGGGTTATCCTATCAAATGCCCGTTCAAGATACGATTGTATTTCGCCTATATCCACTCCGGGTCCTGTAAGCTTTATGTGTCCGGGAAACAGTACATTGAAAGCCTCACATTTTATGCTGCTGTCATCAACCTGCCGTGCTATCCGATCAAATTCATCATGATCGAGTTGAACAATTCCGGTTACTGAAGACTCAACATAATCAAAGCCCATGTTTTCAACCATTTTTATATTCTCAGCTGAGGTACAAATACCTATATTCATATTATTATACACCTCATGTTCACTATATGCTTTGAAAACTTACTCTGCATGGTTCCTCCATATAATTAATATGCAAGCCTTCAATAAGTCCCTTCCACATCCATAACCCTGTCTTCAGTTACATCTTTATTGAGAGTTGAACTCTCAATTCTCTCTTTGAGTTTTTCGTAAAACAGATCTTCGTCTATCGGCAGTTCTACCCAATCATCAGTCCATGAGGACAGGTGCATGGCATTTGATATGGTAAGACCGTTTATACCTTCTTCGCCTGGAGACAGCAACGGTGTACCTTTCAAGATACCGTTAACCCAGTTTGCAGTGATTCCCTGATGAGCTGTTTCTTTACCATATACGGGTATTTCACATTTCCAGCACTCAGGAGTTCCGAACCCACCTTTATACTCCCGGTTGAACTGCCGTTCCGGTACTCTTAGACGCCAAAATGTCAGTTTGCCGTTCTCCATTACTATCTTGCCCCGATCTCCGGAAATCTCAAGACGGTTGGTCCCCGGAGCTTCACCTGTAGTGGTTATGAACACGCCGGTAGCCCCATTTTCATATTCCATGTAAGCCGTAACATCGTCTTCAACTTCTATATCGTGATATTTGCCATACGAACAGAAAGCCCGTATACGCGCAGGCATACCGCAAATCCACTGCCATAGGTCCAGGTTGTGCGGACACTGATTTATGAGTACTCCACCGCCTTCACCGGCCCAGGTAGCTCTCCATCCACCTGAATCATAATAACTCTGTGAACGGTACCAGTCGGTGATGATCCAAATAATCCGTTTAATATCTCCAAGTTCTCCGGATTTTACTAAATCCCTCAGTTTTTGATATATGGGATTTGTACGTTGATTATACATTATGCCAAATACCTTGCCGCTCTTTTTTGCCACTTCATTCATTTCTTTTACCTGTCTGGTATACACGCCAGCCGGCTTTTCAATCAGTACATGCAGCCCGTGGTTAAAGGCTTCGATAGCCAGAGGCGGATGGTCATAGTGTGGAGTGGCAATCATAACCCCGTCTACAGACTTGGACTCGAACAAGTCCTTAGCATTCTCAAACAATTGAACGCTCTCTCCAAAATTATTCTTAGCCCATTCAAGTCTTTTAGGATTTATATCACAAACCGCTGTAAGTTCAGCGTTAGGTATCTCCCCTGCAGCAATGTATCTGGCATGTGCTGAACCCATAGTACCTATGCCTATTATACCGATTCTAACCTTATCCATAATCCACCCTACCTTTCGATGTTTGATAGAATTTTTTTCAATGCATTTGCCGCTGTCGCAAATTGTTTTGGACCCCCTTCAGGCAAATCAGGATCTACAATTCCCTTTTCCAACTGGCTAAATCCAACAAAGTTCCCCAGGTGGGGCTCCAGGGAAAGGAAGCCTTCAAAGTTACTCTGATAAAGCGCAGTCAGAATCTCATTTAACTTTCCATCGCCGTACCCGGCAGGAACTACACTGTGATCACTGTAAAGCGCATCTTTAATATGCATATACTCTATGTATTCTTTTAACATATTAAAAGCATGCGGATAGGTCTCAACGTCACATTGAACGAAGTTGGCAGGATCAAAAACTGCTTTTACATAATCGCAACCCAGGGTTTTAAACAAATCCAGACAACGTTCGGCTGTGTCACCGTAAATATCCTTTTCATTCTCATGAAGAAGTACAAGTCCTGTACCCCTGGCTGCATCCAAAAACTCATTCCATCGCCGCATTACTTCATCTCTGTACTTCTCAGGCTCTTCGCCTTCGGGAATATAGAAGCTGAACATACGGATATAACGGGTCTCCATAATTTTAGCAATCTCTATGGTATGCTTAAACAGTTCCAGATGAGGTGCAAAGTCATCACGTATACCAATCTTGCCGATAGGTGAACCTATTGCAGAAATACCGAACCCTCTTTCGAATATTTTCTTTTTTAACTCCTTTACTTCATCCAGGGAGTACTCAACGATGCTTTTTCCATAAACACCTCGTAATTCTATGTATTTGATTTCATGCTCATCAAGCACATCCATCTGAATCTTCAAATCCGGATCAATTTCATCAGCAAAAGCCGACAGAACAAAACCGGCCAAATCAAATCACCCCCGAAAAATACTGTTACAATTTTCAAGCATTAAGCCCAAGTTTCTTTAAATTGTTCAGGCTTATAGCAAGGCTTTCAAAAGGATCCCTCTGACATACATCCTGTTCCACCAATGCCCATTCTACGCCAATCTCAGTGCACGCTTTAATTATGTCCTGCCAGTTTAGATTACCTTCTCCAATCTCAGTCATTATGGGTTGAAAACTGTTGCTGTCTGCACCCATATCCTTGAAATGAACAACCTTCATACGTCCCTTAACTTTCTTAATCCAGTCGACGGGATTCGCTCCACCGGCTTGTACCCAGTATGTATCGATCTCAAAGTCAAAAACATCGGGATCGGTCTCGTTAAGAAGAATCTCCAGCCCGGTTACACCATCAAATTTCACGAACTCAAAATTGTGGTTGTGGTATATAAATCTTAAGCCGTTATCCGCCAGAATCCGTGCAATCCCGGATGCTTCTCTGGCAAACTTTACATAACCCTCGACGCTCTTTGCATACTCTGCAGGCATGGCACCCAGACCCACATACTTACAGTTCCAGAGCTTGTGCTGCTCAATTACATCCTCAATATCATTTTTTAGCCTGTCATAGCTTACATGAGTAGCACAAATGATCAAACCTTCAGCATCCATAATATCCTTGACCTGCTGGTGTGTAATAGGGCCAAACCCCGATACCTGAACGGCATTATATCCTATCTGTTTTATCTTTTTCATACTTGCAGCAATATCTTCAGGTGTCCTTGTGAACTCTCTGATGGTAAACAACTGAGCCCCTACAGTTGGCTTATTCATCTTAATTATCATCCCTTCTATATGATATGGTTATATTTAAATATGTATTAAATTCCCTGTAGAAGACGACTTATATATGGCATCGATAATCTTTATGGATTCCATAGCCTCTTCTACAGATATAATACTCCCCAAATCCTCGTTCAAAATGCCGTTGTAAAATCTCTGAATTAAATCCGCATGACTCTTCCCCCAGTAGGATTTGTATGACGTCTCTCCACCGTTCTCATTTGCAATACAGTTACAGTAACCATCCTGTTCAACATATAGCTTTTCATCGTATAACCTGAGTTTGGCCTTCTCGCAGTCAATTTCTATTTCCACCGGTGAATTAGTGGTATAGCAGTTTGTGGCATAGAAAACCCCTCTGGCTCCATTATTAAAAAAAAGCGTAGCATGTGCCGTATCCTCTACTTCAATAACATTGCCAAGCAAATGGGTTGATACACTCCCCCTAACGGCCTCTACGCCTCCACCTAACCACTGCATAAGATCAATTGTATGAATAGACTGATTTATGAGGACTCCTCCACCCTCCGTGGCAAATCTGCCTCTCCATCCACTTTTGGTGTAATAATCTTCATCTCTAAACCAGGTTACAATTCCTTTAACCCCTTTAACGGCACCAACAACACCGCTGTCAATCATTTCTTTCGCCTTCTGAGATGTTTTATTAAAACGGTTTTGAAAACAAACCCCGACATAACGTCGAGACTTCTCTCTTGCATCTATTATCTCTTCAGCCTCTTTGATATGTATAGACACCGGTTTTTCTATCAGGACATGTTTCCCGGCCAATAAAGCTTGTACTGCCATTTCAGCATGAAGATAATGCGGAGTACATATATGTACAACATCAACAGCATCGTCTTTTATTGCATCAATATAGTCTGTGTACCACTTGCAATTATAATTCTGTGCAGAAGTATATGCTTTGTCCCTTTGTATATCTGCCACACAAACCAGATGACTTAACTTACTGCCGGTTACCGCATCTGCATGTACATTATGAATGCTACCACATCCTATTATTGCTACTCCAAGTTTATCCATTTTTTCACCTCAATAAAAAATACTATTATAACGAAATGCACAGTTGCTGTGAATTATATATACATGAAATCGATTACTTTTATTATAACATGGCTGATTATCGTGTCAACATACCCTGATGCTGTGAAGACGACGGCGGCATCTTTATGCGCCTTCTTAATATTATTCAGAAAACATCAACAACTGACCAACTGCTTTAGTACAGGTCCAACTGATTCAGCGATTACCAGCTCACCTTTTATCACCACAGGCTCCATACGGGGTTGTGATGCATTTTCAATATTGTAAATCAGAAGCTTTGCAGCTTCCCGTCCAATTCTATCAGCATCCTGGCGTACTGTTGTTAATCGTGGTGACATAAGCCTATCAAACAAGACACCATCATATCCGGCTATTGAAATATCATACGGGATCCTTAAACCTGCCTCTCTTATAGCTTCAACTGCACCGTATGCACTAACATCATCAGGAAGAAGGATACATGTAGGCCTGTCTTCCAACTGCAAAAGTTTTTCGGTTGCAATTCTTGTAGTAAGAGGATTAGTATATAAACTCCCCAGCATATATTCCCCTCTGACTTCCAGCCCTAATTCCTTCATTGTTTCCACATACCCTTTTATACGCTGCCGTGTTACATAGGAATCGGTACCGTGGATATACGCTATTTTTTTATGGCACATTGAGTGTACATAGCGGACCAGCTCCGCCATGTCATTTCTATTGTCAGATAACACACAGCCACGATCTTTAAAAATATGATCTATGCTTACAACCGGGACATCACTGGCAGCAAGCTGCTGAACCTCAGGATCATCCGGCTCTACACAGGCTATACACACTCCCTCTATCCTTCTGAATTTACAGTTCTGCAGCAATGTTATGGTTTGAGCGCCCCAGCGTCTGTTTATAAAGGTTATATTATAGCCGTTATTTTCAGCTTCACTTTTAATACCGTTAAGTACATGGGAAAAAAACTGGTGTGTTAGTCCGTTATTTTGATCATCCACGAACAGAATTCCAATATTGTAAGTCCGGTTTGTCTTTAATGCACGCGCATGAGCATTTGGTATATAACCAAGCTCCCTGGCAGTCTCAATTATCAGATTACGGGTTTTTTCGCTTACATCGCTGTACCCGTTCAACGCTTTACTTACCGTTGATACCGATAAACCGCATTTTCGCGATATATCTCTGATGGTTATCATGATCATACCATCCTTCTATCATGTAATAATATTATGGACACACAACTAATCCCATATGGAATCCATCTTCTCTTTAATTCTTTTTTTTCTTTCCGCCGTTTCATCATAGTCTATTTTTATCCTGCCGCCCTGCACAATCAATACAAAGCCTTCCCGTGCATCTTCAGGCAGTTTTGTCTTTTCAATATTGACCATATTCATATTTTCATCTTCACAAACCGCGTAATCACCTTCAAACCTGTCTATTATTAAACGCATCTTTTTAATCCTCCACCAGACTGTACAACTCGATCCGCTCTCCGTCGCTTGTCGCAATAATAGTTCCCACTTCGTCAGTCCTGTATATTTCAATGCCAGCTTGTCTGAGCCTGGCAATTGTTTCAGGTGCCGGATGTCCGTATTCGTTATCTTTCGAAACCGATATAACAGCCAGCCGGGGTTGTACAGCGTTCAAAAACTTCTCCGATGTCGAATACTTGCTGCCGTGATGACCGACTTTCAGCAGATCCGCCTTCAGCTCATACCCCTTTTCAATCATTTCGTGTTCTGATTCAAAGCCTGCATCCCCGGTAAACAAAAATGCCGTGTCTTTGTACTGGAATTTTATTACAACCGAATAATCATTAACATCATCATAATTACTGCTGTTTGGAGCCAGTATGATAAACTCACCATCCCCCATAGGATACTTGGTACCCGGCACTGGTGAGGTAACTTTTAATCCTTTCTTCATTATTGCGTCAATCATGTCCTCAAAGGTCCTTGTACTGTGTTCCACCTTAGGCATGATTATCTTCTTTATATCAAATTCATCAATTACTGCATCCATCCCGCCTATATGATCTTCATGGGGATGAGTTGCTATAACATAATCCAGGGTATCTATCCCAAGAGCCTTTATAAATTCTACCACCAGTTCACTGTCACCGTTATTACCTGCATCAATCAGCATTGCCTGATCCTTTGCTTTGACTAAAACACTATCAGCCTGCCCTACGTCGATAAAGAAAACGGCCAAATCAGCATCTGCTATTTCAGCCGGTTGCGTGCCATTTGGAGTTATACCCTTATCGGAAGGCGCAAAAACATCACCATCAGATATCTTTAATACTGCAAAAATAATAAAGACTATAAGTATTACAAGCCACTGAGGCGTTTGTCTTCTCCTTTTCAAGCTCCCTACACATCCTTCAATTCAGCCGCATAAGGCCATATTTGTCATTTTAATTTCTATTCCAATCGCATCCCAGGGGAAAACTGTACGTCTATTTTACCATATTTTCAAGGATAGCGGTTAATGCATTTATTAAATGTATATTTTTACATAACATTGCAAGTTATAATAATATCCTGCTATTGGCTTATTCCGGTCCGGGTAAATTCTGTAAATACAATAGGAATATTTTTCCTGTCTTTTTCTTTTATATCATCTGACACACTATACTCCCTGAGATTACCCCTAAAAATAATATTACCATTTATATTAAGCAAGTCCTGGGGTCTGACAAGGTTTCTCGGTTTCCCGTAATCTATTATTCCGCTCTCTTTAACTATATGGTAAACAAATTCCGAGCATAAAAACCTGTGCTCGTGATATGCTGCCCTGTTAAGTAAATTGTAAAGGAGTCCTCTATAGTTATATTTATAAAGCTTGCTATTTGCAATAAAATAGTCTAAATGTGCCTTGACCAAATCATACTGCTCTTTGGTCACTTCAATCTCAATTATAGCGCCGTACAGGATTTTGCCAAATTTATACGCTCCACTATTTATATCCTCTTTAACAAACCTTCCAATGAAGGGATTGCGAGTATACTTTCTCCCAAAGCTATACATATATTCCAGTTTTTTATCCAAAGAGATAGCGGCATGGGTAAATTCATCTTTTTTAAACATCCGTATAAGTCTGGATATCACTGTATTTACTCTTGTAAGAACTATATATAAATAATATTTTTCCATGTACACAACTCCATGTATAATTTTAATACACTTATTATAATATATAGAATTTGAATTTGATAGATAATTTTATTAAACCACCAGTAAAAAATCAAACATCATAAATCAACTTACATCTGCATATAACCGTTGTAGAAATATGGAAATCAATACTTAATGTATTTAGCAGTCATAGACGGATGTCAACCCATTCTTCTATTTGTACAAAAAAAATACAGAGAAACCCAATCTTAAACCGTGATTGAGCTTCTCTGTATAATTACATAGTCATATATTCTATTTTTTATCTCTAAAGCTTTTTAGCAGCCTTAAATAGTGATTTGCTTCACGTAACGTGTGATCACCCAGTAATGGAATAATAATGGATCTAATCCTGCATCCCAGCAGTCCCCTGGTTGCCTGTGCCTTGAAATCCCGTATTCCTTGTGTAGCCTTCAAACTTTCGGCAGTAACCTTTTCTATTGGCAACGCCTTTCTTTCCGCTGCCTTGGCTTCTACTATCAGCCTGTCAAATATATTTCCAAAATCATTTGCTATATTAAACAGATCCTCCTCCGTCGGGTCCAGCAGCCCCCGGATAAACTTCGCATGTTCACCCATTATCCTGTTCCAGAACAGTTCCTGTTCCAGAATTCCATTATCAATATTGACATTCTCCCGCCTTTGAATTCTTTGAACCATTCTTAAATATAGATTGGCTTCTCTTAAAATATGCTCAATCAATAATGGATAATTAAAGGTAAACATATTACAGGATAGCATATTGGATAAAACGGTGTTTTTAAACTTTATCAATCCGCTGATCAAGTCCATAGCCTTTTCGTTAAGATCAGCCACCCTCTGTTCAAGCCTGCGATTGTCTTTAATTGAATCTCCTGCTGATAACCCGGCTTCAGCACGAGTTAATTCGGTTGGTATACGAACGCCCGTAAAGAATGAAGAAACTTCTTCCGCATCAAGGGTGTATGGTGTTACCACCTCGCCTGACCGAAGCACCTGGGGACTGACAACACCATCAGAAAGCAAAATTACATCTTTTAAAAGTTCATCAAAAGCTCTTCTGAAATCATCTGCCCGTTGGGCAAATTTCGCATCTCTTGGTGTAAAACCTAGCTGGAGAAAAAATGAATGTTCCTTCATGATCCTTGCAAAAAAAAGATGTATATCCAGTGAACGCTGAACAAAATCAATATTTGAAAACATTGCTTATCTCCCCTTAATAAATACTCTTGTGATGCTATTATTTTATGCTTGTAGTATATTACTTGTGATATATCAAATGCTATATTACAGTATTTATTGCTTTTGAAAACTTGACAGTATTTCCTTCGCAAAAAATTATATGTCAGCCGGAAACGTTTATAAGTTAAGAACTGATACAGCCCGGTAATAGAGATTCTTTGATCTTAAATAAACCGGAAGGAGTAAAATTTGGAGATTATTGGTGGTAACAATACCTGATATTAGCTGAAGTATATTTAAAAGCATATATTGGGGCTTGATTATAAACCCTTTTGCATTTAACATTTATATAACAGCTGTTTCATTTTTGGTACGACCGCTTTCAAAATAAAATGATAAGGTGGTGTTTCTATGCTGGAGATATTCAGAGAATTCCGCAAAAAGCCCGATTATGAAAATCAATACATAACCCAGATTAATCGTGAGCCATCCCATTTCCCCTGGGGTGCATATGAGAATGAAAATCAGGCAAGGCTGGGCGAGCAATCAAAGTACATTCTGTCCCTTGATGGTGAATGGAGTTTCTTATTGGTTGACAGTCCAAAAAATTTGCCCCCTGGCTTTTATAAACCGGATACCGACATATCGGAATGGGGCAAAATAAAGGTACCCGGAAACTGGGAACTGCAAGGATATGACAAACCCGTCTATGTTAATACCCTCTACCCTTTTAAGAAAGATGCGGAGGGTCAGAGATATCTGCTGGAAATCAGCCAAAAAGATGACTATGATATCTACAAAAAATACAATCCCCCTTATGTTCCGGAAGAGAATGCCTGTGGCATATACCGGAGAACCTTTGTGTTACCTGAATCGTTTGACGGCAGGCGCATATTTATAAATTTCAAAGGTGTTGAATCCGCATATTATCTATGGATCAATGGACATCCTGTGGGTTATTCCCAGGATAGTAAACTGCCTTCGGAATTTGATATTACCGATTATCTGGTTCCGGGAGAAAATCTTATTACAGTGCTGGTATTGAGATTCTGTGATGGCACCTGGCTCGAGGATCAAGACTATTTCCACCTGTCAGGCATATATAGATCGGTGGCCCTGATAGCCAAACCGGAATTGCGCATTCAGGATTTTAAAGTGGATGCAGAACCGGATGGCCGGGACGGAGGAATTGTCAGAGCCCGATGTTTTGTCAATAGAACCAAAGGTTTTGCCGACTCCCAGATTAAGCTTTCTCTTTATGACCGTGATGGTAAGTTACTGGCTGAATCCACCAGGCCGGTTGACACTACCACTCCAATTTACGGCATGGGTTCGGGATGGAGATATAAAGGAATGCGTCCCATCAGCGAATCAGCATTTTTTGAAATAAAGGTTGATAACGTATTGCCCTGGAGTTTTGATAAGCCTAACTTATATAGGGCAGTATTTACTTTAATAGATGGCAATGGCCGTGAGACTGATTTTGAGGCATGTAATGTCGGTTTCAGAAAGATATCCATTGAAAACAACGTTATCAAGCTAAACGGCAAGAGGGTTGTATTCAGAGGTGTAAACAGGCATGAACATTATTGGCTGACAGGACGAACTGTAACAAAAGAGCATATGACAGAAGAAATTAAGTTAATGAAAAAACTCAATTTCAACGCTGTCAGGACCAGCCATTATCCGGACGATCCTGTATGGTACGACCTGTGTGATGAATACGGACTAATGGTAGTATGCGAGACCAACCTGGAAACGCATGGAGTAGCCGGCAATATTACCAATAATCCTGAGTGGGCCGAGGCAATGCTGGAACGGGCACGTCGTATGGTACTGACTCATAAAAATCACCCGTCCATAGTCTCCTGGTCTCTGGGCAATGAGTCGGGATACGGGCCCGGACATGCAGCCATGGCCAATTGGATAAGAGAGTACGACAACACAAGACTGGTTCAGTATGAAAACAATGATCCCGGACCTATCGCCAGTGACATAAAATGTACCATGTATCCGCCTATGGAACTGCTCGAATATATGATCGCTGATAATAATGACAGGCGGCCGATAGTGCTTATTGAGTATGCCTATCAGATAACCAATTCCAGCGGCAGCTTTGAGCTGTTCAATTACCTTGCTGAGAAGTATGAAATATTCCAGGGAGGTTTTGTATGGGACTGGCAGGACAAATGCCTGCCGGCTGTTAATGACAAAGGCGAAACCTTCTTTGGGTTTGGTGGTGATTGGGGTGAGGATATAACCGACTGGGTATGTCCCTGTTACATGTGCGCAAACGGAGTTGTTTTAGCAGATCTTACACCCAAACCCAGTGCCCTGGAACTAAAACAGGGTCAGGCACCTATAATCATAGAAGCTGTAGACAAAGATAAAGGTGAATTTGTAATAAAGAACCGGACCCATGACATAGGCTTTGATGAACTGTCCCTTGACTATGAAATTCTGGTCTATGGAAAGAAGGTTGGCGAAGGAAAAATCTCTTTGCAGTCCAGCCGTATATCTGACGGTGATATTGTATTTAATGTTGATCTATCACCTGTGCAGGATGAAACTCACGAAGTATACGTCAACTTTAGTATAAAGACGGCTGTAGATTATCCATGGGCTGATAAAGGTCATGAGATAGCCATGTATCAGTTTGAAATAAAGGGACCGGCGCCTGTCATTCCCAGGCTGTACTCAGACGGAGAAGAACTGAGTATTGAGAGCAATGATAATCTGCTGACGGTCAAAGGAAAAGACTTTAAAGTAACTTTTGACTGTAACGATAACTGTATTGTAAGTTATGAGAAAAACGGCAAGGAATATATGTTGAAGGGTGGCATGGAAAACTTTAGCCGCGGCAGATCCGGTCTTCATTTGGAAAGTAAATGGTGGGGCGAAGCCAACGAACTCTGGTCATCCTTTGAACCTGGTAAGCTTAATCGTCAACCTTTGGAAATGGACTACGGAATCAGTGCTAAGGATGGCAGCGCTAATATAGTATTTACCAACAAAATAAGCGGAGATAAAGGTGATATATACAGTAAGATATCCTATAGAGTCTATAAGGATGGAGGCATTCAGGTCAACGCCACTATAGACATAGACAGTAATTTTGTACATGTTCCCAGAGTGGGAATCGGCTTTGTTGCTCCTAAGGGTTTTGAAAACCTGCATTGGTATGGCAGAGGACCCGGCGAGAGCTATTGTGACAGGAAACTGTCGGCACCGGTAGGAGAATATAGTTCCACCGTTGAGGACACCCATTTTCCCTTTGTTCCCGTGAGCCATAACGGTAGTCACGCGGATACAAGATGGTTTACTTTACGGGATAAGGACGGCAGAAGCATAACCTTTACCGGTTCCCTGTTTACCTTCGATGTACACCATAATACCGTGGAAGACTATTGGAAAACGGATCATGAACATGAACTTATCCGCCGGGAAGAGGTCTATATAAATATTGACGGAGCCATGGCCGGAATTGGCGGAAATATGGCCTGGTCAACACAGTTGGATGACAAAGACAAAGTCTTTGCCGGAAAGCATTGCTTTGAGTTTTATATCAGCTTCAGCTAATTCTGTTTACGATAATTTAATTAACCTATAAAGGATTTTGTTCCCTGGAGAAACAAATAAAACGGTCTTGTTAATAAAAACGGGTTACAGACTTTTAATTCCACCTGTAAGGGTTGGATTGAAGCCTGTAACCCGTTTTTTGCTGATATTCCACTTATTCTTCATTTATCAATCTTTGTGCCATTAATCAGCGCATGCATTACAAATTGCCGGGTTATACTACAAAATGGGTGATGAAGCTGTGTTTAGCAGAATAAAAAAACAATTAGGATTAGGAAAGCAACCGAATAATAGTATTACTACGGAGACAGATGGACCATTATCCCCGAATATTGATAAGGTAAAAGAAAGACTGAACATAACTTTTTCTGAATGCAGCGATTATGTTCAAAGAGAGATTGTCTGCGGTGAAGATAATGACATTAAAATACTGGTCTCATATATAGAAGGATTGGTTGATAAGAAACTGTTAAACCAGGATGTAATCCGCCCTATACTCAATTATTTTTCGGATACAGACAGATCCGGCAGGGCAAAGTCTGTATATCAGCTTATAAAAGAATGTATCATAAGCAATAATGAAATTCATGAAATTGTAAACATGTCACAGGCTGTATACAGAATTGTGTCAGGTGATGCGGTGCTTTTTTTAAACGGCAGCAAAATCGCACTGACCGTTGGTGTTAAAGCACCGCCAGGCAGACAGGTAGATGAGCCCGATACCGAAGTTTCCATAAGGGGATCCAGGGAAGGATTTGTTGAGAACCTTTCCACAAACATGGTTCTCATACGGAAAAGGATTAAAAATCCAAATCTGAAATTCGAGATGATACAACTGGGTACTCAAACAAACACCGATATCTGTATATGCTATATCAAAGGTATAGCCAATGATGAAATAGTCAACGAGGTACGAAGAAGAGTTATAAAAATAAGTAGCGACGCTATTCTCGATACCGGTTATATAGAACAGTACATAACCGATAACAAGCTGACCCTATTCCCTCTTGTGGGAAACAGCGAAAAATGTGATAAGCTGGTATCAAAACTGCTGGAAGGCAGAGTTGCGATATTGTGCGACGGTACTCCGTATGTCCTGACAGTTCCTTATCTGTTTATAGAATCTTTACAGACAGCCGACGATTATTACGATAATGCCTTTTTTGCCTCATTCATGCGCCTGCTCAGGTTGTTTGCGCTGTTTATATCCACCATGTTACCAGCCTTATATGTAGCACTGGTCAGTTTCCACCATGCTGTAATACCATTTAAGCTTATAATTACACTGGCAGCCTCGCGACAGGGAGTTCCGTTTTCGCCTTTTGTGGAGGCTATATTGATGATAATGGCTTTTGAGCTTTTACGGGAAGCAGGGGTGCGTATGCCCAGGACAATAGGACAGGCGCTCAGCATTGTAGGAGCTATAGTGTTGGGTGAAGCATCGGTTGCTGCCGGAATCGCAAGTAACCTAATGGTAATCATTGTTGCCATAACCGCCATATGCAGCTTTATAACCCCGCCCCTTAGCAGGACAATCATGTACATTCGTTTCATTTTGTTAATAATTGCTAATTTTTTTGGTTTTCTGGGAATTTCTCTGACTGTAGTGGTTACCCTCTTACACTTGTGCAGGCTGCGCTCCTTCGGGGTTCCATATATGACACCATTTTCCCCGCTTACTGCAAGTGATCTTAAGGATTCTTTTATCATGGTACCAATATGGGCAATGTTAACCCGTCCCAAAGCACTTTTTGAGGGAGAAACAGAAGATAAAGCGGGAATAAAGCGTCAGGAGGCGAACAGAATAAGTGAAAACTAATAAGCTGGCCATTATATTTGTGTTGTCAATACTGCTGGCGGGTTGCTGGGACAACACGGATTTAACCGATATCAACATAGTAACTGCCCTGGGAATAGATAAAGATGAAGATGGAAAAATTATTGTAACGGTACAGGTGGTTGAACCTGCTGCCGTGCCGCTGACATCTTCAAGCAATGGAGGAGGAGCGGGTCAGACTAAACCGGTATCCGTTAAGTCATATAAAGGTGAAACCATTTACGACGCCTTAATAAGCATGAAATCAATAGTTGATAAACGGCTGTTTCTAAGCACAGTCCAGGTTTTGGTACTTGGAGAGAGGTTTTGCAAAGATGGTATCAATGATGCCCTTGACTATCTTCATAGAAATAATCAAGCAGAGTATCTGGCCGATGTACTGGTTGCAAGAGGTACAAGCCCCGAACAAATTTTGAACATACAGGCTGACATGGATGTTATTTCAGCATTGTATATAAAGGGAACGGTAGAAAACACAGCTGTAAGGGCAAAAGTAGAACGGAAAATGTTAATAGAATTATTCAAGGAAATAAAAAATAAATGCAGGCAGATTACAATTGGACAAATCACAAAACTAGACGGCAAAACGGTTAAAACAGAAGGCACAGCTGTATTCAGGGATGGCAAACTGGTAGGATGGTTGGACCAATATCAAACACGGGGTTATTTGTTTGTAGCAGATAAGGTCGGAAATCCTGTTATCAGTTTTTCGGCACCCGAGAGTAAAATATCGATAGAAATAATACAATCAACCGGAAAAAAGAGTGTTATATTCAAAAATGGTGAACCAGCCAGGCTGTCCGTCCAAATTCGCCTTGAAGGAAATATAGGTGAATACATAGGGAAAGAAATGCTTAGCAAGCCTGAGGACATACACAAAATAGAAAAAATGTTAAGCGAGGAAGTTAAAAAGGAAATCAATATGGCACTGAATAAAGCCCAGAAGGATTACTCCAGTGATATTTTTGGATTCGGTGAATACGTACACAAATATTATCCGAAGTACTGGAAAAAAGCAATGGATGAATGGAATGATGTCTTCAGCCGACTGCCAGCTGATATCAGGGTAGAAGCAAAAATCAGACATACAGGACTTATAAAAAGCCCGATGAAGAAAGATGAATGATAGCTATGAATTACAGCATGTTTATAGTTGTACTATTATTTACCATTTTAACATTATATGATTTATGGAGATTTGTAAGAAAAAAAGAATCTGTAAAGGTTCTTATTGTTTTCATTATCATTATGGTATCAAGCCTTATTATAGGAGTGCTGCTGGCAACTGGCAGAAGGCCTGCCAGCCCATCAGAATTGATCGATCGGTTACTTAAAATGATGGGAGTGATTAAGTGATGGGAAAAACCAGAATATCAGGTATACAGTTATTCCTGCTCATTACAGGTTTTCTTCTTGGAAGCAGATTAATCATAAGTCCGGCATCCGAATCAAAAACCGATGGATGGCTGTCCATACTTATAGCCGGTGCCGGTGGTATATTGCTGGTGACAATGTATGCATCAATTGCATTACTGAATCCTTCCAGGACACTGGTTGAGATTTTAAGGGATCGATTTGGAAAGATTATAGGCACTATAGTGGCTATATCCTATATATGGTACTTTACGCATTTAGCTGGACTTGTATTTAGAGATTTTGGGTCCTTCCTGGTGACAACCACATATCCCCGGACACCTATGGAGGTCATTATTGCTATATTTGCTTTAACAATAATATATGCTGTTAACAGCGGTATAGAAGTCATGGGAAGAATAAGCGAAATTCTTGTACCCATTGTTCCGGTTTTGTCACTTATTATCGGTGCAAGTATTGTAACCACACATGACTTTACCGCCTTTCTGCCTGTGCTGGAAAACGGGATAAAACCCGTAATAAAAGCAAGTTTAAATCTGCTTGCCTTTCCATTTGGAGAAGCTGTTGTATTTTTAATGATATTCCCGCATCTGAATAAAATGAAAAGCTTAATAAAAATTACGACTTTCTCTACCCTATCGGTTATCGGACTGTTTCTCTATATCTTCTTCAGAAATATCATCATACTGGAAAGTCATTTTTTAGACCAGGCAACCTTTGTGCCGCATTTGACGTCTGTTCTTTTTCCGGGCTTAAACCTGGAACCTCTTTTTGGTGTTATCATGATAATAGCCGGGGGAATAAAGATTATATCCGCCATATACGCTGCTGTTATGGGTCTGAGCCAGCTCATTGGAGCAAAAGATTACAGAACATTCACAACATGTATTGTAGCATTTTCCGTTATACTTTCAATTTGGGTTCATGAAAATATATTCGAGGTCTTTAACTGGGCCGGTAATACGTGGTTCTATTATTCTATACCGTTCCAGTTTATCATCCCTTTGATACTGCTATTTTTGTCTCTGATAAAAAAAGCTGACCCAAAACCCCAAGACCTATAAAATGATTTTATGGTTAGTAATAATTATTGTCTTTTTTTATCTCCCTGTAATATTCTTCTCTTGTTAACGAGTAACACATATCATCGTAAACCTTTCCATTGTATATGGTACTTGCCCGTCTTAGAAGTCCCTCGTAATGGAAACCGCATTTTTCAATGACTCTCTGAGAACGTTTATTGTGTGGATAGTGATACACTGAAAGAAGATCTATCTTCAATTCTTCAAAGGCATATTCTATCATCTTTTTTGCAGCCTCGGTCATTAAACCCCTGCCCCAATACGGTTCTGCCAGTACATAGCCAAGCATCTTTGCGTTTTCATAATCCCGCTTTCTATCGTTATGTAAACCAATTGAACCGATAACCTTCTGTGTGTCTTTATCAACAATTGCCCATATAGATGGGTTTTCAATAAAATATTTCAGTATCTCTTTTGATTCCTGCCTGCTGGCATGTGGCTTCCAACCTGCATTAGGACCTACATTTGGATTTCTTGAATACTCATAAAAATCATCCAAATCTTCTTTTTTGAACCGTCTTAATATTAGTCTTTCAGTCTCTAATACCGGCATGGCACACCTCTTCTTAGAAAATAAATTCAGGATGCTCATTAGTTTCATCGATACCTCCGCAATCTCAAACTTTTTACGCTGTTTTAAAACAAGCAAATCCCTCTTTAATATCTCTCCGGCACTTTATAGAAAACACTTTATTCTTGCCGGCAGGATACAGAACTTATGAGCAACAAATTTGGATCAATTCATAAAACAGGTTTTTAATAAAACTTGCTTCAATCAGATAGGATGTATTTTAATTCCCTGCATAAAATAATATACCTGGAGACTTCATAAAACAATTTATTATTATACGTATATATAATACCATATGGATAAGCATTTTCAATATCCGATAATATTAATTTTTTCTAAATATTGGTTAAATAATATTGACAGAACAGGTTAATATATCTTATTATGTAGAACGTAGTTTCTATGGAGGGAAAGCAAGTTTGGAGAATAAAGTAGGCTGTTTATTAATACACGGGTTTGGAGGAAGTCCTGAAGAAATGGATCCCCTGGCTGAATACCTGCGTAATGAAGGAATTACTACTCTTTCGCCGGTGTTAAAAGGTCACACCGGCAAAAAATCGGACTTACAGGGGATTTCCTATAAACAATGGATTGAATCAGGGAAAAATGCCTTTAACGAACTGAGCAGGATGTGCAGAGATATTTTCATAATTGGTTTTTCAATGGGCGGGCTTATAGCTGCAAGCCTTCCTTACTCACAGCAGGTTAAGGGTATTGCTACACTTAATACCCCAATTTATCCCTGGAATATAGGCGGTATATTCAAAAATTTAATAAATGACGTAAAGATGGGAACTTTCGAACATTTGAGATCCTATGCCTTATCGGCTGTCAAGCTTCCATTTTCCTCATTATTTGAATTTCTTAAATTTTTACACAATGCGAAGCCTAAATTTAAAGATATAAGCTACCCCCTTTTTATCGCGCAGGCTCTGGAGGATGATGTAGTACAACCCAAAAGCGCCCTTTATATTCATCGTCATGCCCGCTCGGCTAACAAGACGTTGAAATTTTACGGGGGATCCAACCATCTTATTTGCCATAGCGCTATAGCTTCAAAGCTGTTCAGCGATGTACTTTCATTCATCCGGTGGTATAGCCACTTATAAAATTACGCGGAAAAGATTTATTCATTAAGACGATCTACGGAGGTATGAAAGAATTTTTCTCAAACCGCATACCACTTAGCCTGTGCTTTAAACATTTCGGCATATTTCCCGCCCGAATTCATGAGTTCATCATGGGTTCCTACCTCGACTATCCTGCCGTGGTCCATGACCACAATTCGATCCGCGATTTTTGCCGAACCCAACCTATGGGTAACGATAATGGCGGTCTTCCCTCTGGATATCTCTGCAAACTTCTGATAGATCCTGGTTTCTTCAATCGGATCGATGGCAGCAGTAGGTTCATCCAATACGATCATATCGTGAGCACGGTAAAATCCGCGGGCAATCGCCACTCTCTGCCATTGTCCTCCTGACAAGTCCACACCGTCAAACTCACGGGACAACATGGTTTGGTACCCATCAGGAAAGCTTCCCGAATTGGCATCCAAATCCGCCTTTTCAGCAGCTATAGTCAGTCTCTCTCCTTCTATACCGTTATCTTTGCACTCCATATCGCTTATACATATGTTTTCTCCCAGCGTCATCTTATACCGCTGATACTTCTGAAATACCGCAGATATTCCTTTGTATATTGAGCTTGGAGAAACATCTCTGCTGTCTGTTCCACCGATTAAAACATTCCCTTCTGATGGAAGGTAAAGCCCTGTCATAAGCTTAACCAGGGTGGTCTTCCCTGCCCCGTTTTCACCCACTATTGCTATTGTTTCTCCTGCTTTTACCTCGAGATTTATCCCTGATAAAGCATTTTCCCTGGCGCCCGGATAACGGAAATTAACATTGTTTAGTACAATTCCTTTCCCGGCATCAAGTTTAAGATCTTCGCCCTCACGCTCCGGCAGATCTAAAAAACGTATAAAATTTCTTACTGTACCAATATTTGTCATCAGGGTTCCAATATGTCTGCAGATAATCTCCTCCATAACGCTAAACATAAAACCTACTGAAGCAAAAACAGCGGAAAAGGCGCCGATGCTAATCTCTCCTGCCAATAACGTTGTAAATAGCAGGTATAGTACTCCACAATAGCCCGCAAGGGTAATCATTCTCATACCCAGTTCCAGCAGCCCGGTTTTTAACTCGGCATTCCAAACCTTTTTGCCGAGGAGAACAAGCACATTGTGATAAAGATCCCTGAAAAACCCAAAAGCACCAAGAATGCGGGTTTCCTTAAAGTATTCCCTGTCACATATACACCGTTCATAGTATTCAGCCTCGCGCCGGATAGGTGCTGCTTGATCCTCCAGCTTCGAATAAACAGCTCCTCTTATCAACTGTGTAATAGCCACAGGAATAAATATCAATATAATCGATATTGCCAATACAGGCTTCAGTGTATAAAGATATATACCCATAAATAAAAAGTACGGCAGATAGAAAGTGAAAATTGTAGTGCCAGTAAACAACAACCCCAGGCTGTTGGTCATACCTTCATTGGCTTTATTAATATCATCGAGAAACTCAGGATTCTCAAAGGATACGGGGTCAATGCGTGAGGCTTTCTCGTTGATTCGCATACCCAAATATCCTATCATTTTTTTGCCAAAAGTACTGGTCATAAAATTGTGGACACCATTCAGAATCTGGGAACCGATCATAGCTCCTCCCAGAACAGCAACCATCCACAGAACAGTTGCTATACCGGCCTTGCCGGCTACGGCATTGGTAACCGAATCGAAAAACAGCTGGGTTGCAAAGGTGTTGACACCCCAGGATACCCCGTGGATAACAGCTACAAGATTGTTCACTATAAAAAACACGGGACATCCGGCAAATATCATGGGCAAAAGGCGGTAAAATATATATGCCAGGGATATGGTTTTTTGTCTTTTACTCATACTATCATTGTTCATTCATACCAGCTCCTCTGGTTTTCATACATTTGAGCATAAACTCCCTCAAGAGCCATCAACTGCCGATGGTCTCCTTTCTCAATGATTCGGCCATTCTCTAAAACAAATATTTCATCCGCCAGCTTGGTTGAACCCAGACGATGACTTATGAAAATCGTAGTTTTGTCCCTGCTGATCTTCTCAAACTCTTCGTACACCCTGCTCTCACTTATAGGATCCAGTGATGCAGTTGGTTCATCCAGTATCCTGACAGGTGCGGGGTTTAGAATAGCTCGAGCCATGGCAATCCTCTGCCATTCTCCTCCCGATACATCCTGGCCTCCTTCCTTGATTTTCCCAAGCGGGGTATCCAGCCCCTGGGGCAGTTTTGCGACTGCATCATCCAGACTAGTCTTCTCAATAGCTTCCTGAATCCTGCTGGTATTATTTTCGTCCTGCATTCTGTTAACATCGCCCAGTGCTATGTTATCTTTCATGGAAATATAGTATCTGGCATAATCCTGATAGACCAGTGAAAAAAGTGCTTTTATTTCACTTTGGCTGTACTCTGAGATGTTTCTTCCATTTATAAGGATTTCCCCTTCAAAATCATCATAAAGCCCGGTCATGAGCTTTGTAATCGTTGTTTTTCCAGAACCGTTTATACCAACAAAAGCATAGTGCCTGCCCGCATCCATTCTGAATGACACGCCGTCCAGTATGTATTTATCGGTACCCGGATACTTAAAACGCACATTCTTAAATTCCAGGCTTTTGAAGACATGCGGTGGGGATACCGGAAGCTCCGTTGCCTCCTCGTCTTCCTCAAGAGCGGCAAAGTCGGTTAAATCCTTTAAATATTCCTTATATCTGGCCAATTGATCCACATGATAGGTAAGTCCCCATGACATGATCTGGACAAGTCCGAATATAGCATTAACAAGAGAAATAAACATACCTATGGTGACAGTACCGGTCAAAACAGGATTCAAAAGCACCAATACAACTAAGATCGAAATTACAGCGGTAACCAGCCCGCCGGTTTTCATCTTTATAAACCATTTTCTATCCGTCCTGAATTCAATCTTTCTTGCTGTTTCATACTGTTCATACCAGCGTTCATTAACTTTTTCACCATATCCGAAAAGCGCTCTCTCGTCCACTGCCTCTCTACCGGTTAGTATTTCTGACAGATATTCGTATTTTCTCCTGTATTTTGATACTTCACGACTTGCCTGATAGTTTGCCCGCCCGCTTTTCACAGCCAGTGCAAACAAGGGTACGGAAAAAGCACATATAAGGAGTGCAGCCCACCATACCTGGATGATGAGAAGAAACAGTAATCCCGCTATCTGAATAAGCCCACTCGCCATGGAAATGAGATCTGTAAAAGCCGTCTTTAGCTGGGTCTCCGGTGTTCCGGAAACCCGTGAAATCAGGTCCCACGTCTTATCATTTTCAATATGTTTATAAACCAACCTGGCTCTTTTTTCTACTATAGCTGCACGAAACTTATTTCGAACGGCCAGCTCTATCCGGGCTTCTGCAAACCTACGCAATGAAAATGAAATCCATGAGTAGGCTATCAAAGCAACAACAGCAAGGAGTGAAGGGAATATTAAAGATATATCAGATTGGTTCCGAACTATTGATATGGCGGTATCTATAAAGTTTGCCGTAACCACTACCTGTACGGTTGGTATAATCCCGTCACTAATGATGAGAAGACCTAGAAAGATTACCGGATATGCCGAACATATTAGAGGAATTCTTATAATATCTAAAATCCCGTATGACCTTTTTTCAATCTTCACATCTATTCGCCTCTCTATAAAACGGCATTTAAAATCTCAACATCAACTTCATTAATTATCTGTAGTACAATCCAGCAAGCTTCATCTGTTTTGTAAAGGTGATTGTAAAAGTAAATGTCTTAATCTCATATTTTGCTCTTGCAACGACAACCGCAAATTCCTCCTGGCTTTTTTTATCAGTCATTCCAGCAACGCTCATACTTTCAATTCCCTCATATCGACCGCCTTCACCTATTGCTTCGTATATTTGATCCAATATATCATCAGTTAGTGCTTCTTTCATTTGGACGTTACAAATTCCAATAAGGCTTTCTGAATCTTTATTATTTATGAATTCAATTACGTTTTCCGCCTGTTTTTTTACTTCATCTTCATCAAAATCTTCTGATAACTTTCCGGCACCACATCCGCTCAGCAATGTCAGGCACAGAAAAACCGCAAGTACCAGACCGGTCAATAAAGTGATTTTGAATTTCTTCATCTCTTTTCCTCCTAAGCATAATACTTTCTTGAATAATAGGAATAGCCAGTCATTAAAATATTTATAACCACTAATGCCCCTTCAATGAAAAGTATGGAATTTTGAAATTGAGATAAAATGGGGATCAAAGAATTTACAAAACCATGGATACCAATAGCTATTAGTAAATATATAAATCTCCGATTTCTTTGAAAACCATTCCAAACCAATATTGTCAAGTTAATATGGAGTATGATAGCCATAACTCTCTCGAAAAACGCCAGACCTAACTGTGAAACAGGCACAATAGACAAGGCCGGAAGTAAAACCATTATGGCTTCAGCAACACCATGCCCCAACCCAAAAATTATTGGCTGCGAAAAAGCACATTTATGAGGCTTTAGTAAAAATTGTTTAAACAAAAAACGAAAACTCTCTTCGAAAACACCAGCAGACAATGCAATCAAAATGCCGAACAACATGGGATTCAACGTATATGCCAACATAAAATCAGTAGAGCTTTGCAGGTATTGCAAAATCGGCAGTCTTAACAACGGCTGGGAAACTATGAAACAAACAGCTCCCAACAAACACCATATGATCCATTTTCCATTCATTGCATCACCGTCTTATTAAGCAGCCAGGCATTAAAAATTCTCACGGCCGATACATCTATTTACATAAATACAATTACTATCGAGGATATACTTAACTTATTATATGATAAATCAACAACGTGAATGTCATGACACAATAAATCGATTAGCTCAATAATACTTTTAATTATATCTTATTTTTTGTTTTTTGTCTATTTTTGATTAACCGTT
>ERZ773359.2233-NODE-2233-length-24838-cov-32.272445_pt1 | contig 24838 bp, 25 predicted proteins | sample MGYA00374955_ERZ773359 | MGnify/ENA primary metagenome ERZ773359 (study PRJEB29098, sample SAMN04486028) | biogas fermenter metagenome | study: EMG produced TPA metagenomics assembly of the Biogas fermentation microbial communities from Germany - Plant 4 DNA1...
GAACAGCGGCGCCATTTAGCAGAACTGCTCAAATCTCTCCAGGTGAACGTCACCGCTACCCGTCCTGTGGCTGAGGCCATTGTTACTGCCGGAGGAGTGGATACCAAAGAAGTTGATCCCCGTACTATGGAATCCCGCCTGCACCGTAATCTATACTTCGCCGGAGAAATATTGGATGTGGATGGATATACAGGAGGATTTAATCTGCAGGCCGCTTTTTCAACGGGATATTTAGCCGGCCGGCACAGTGCGGCAATAGGCTGAAAAGACCGGATTATCCGACCTTATTTCAGAATTGGCTGCGTTGACCTAATTTATTAACCATGCTAATATTTGTGAGAGAATATCCATTATATAAATATCTGTGTTTGGAGGAACGGGGATAATGGCCAAGAAATCCATAAAGTACAAGGGATCGCATGATTATATTGCTTCCGATGAGTTAATGAACAGTGTTAATATAGCCATCGCTTTGCAAAAACCCCTGTTAATCAAGGGAGAGCCTGGTACCGGCAAAACTATGCTGGCTCAAAGCATTGCTGACTCTTTGGGTATGGAACTGATTATCTGGAACATCAAATCCACTACTAAGGCTCAAGAGGGTCTTTACGTGTATGATACGGTACAAAGGCTCTATGACAGCCAGTTTCAGGACCATGATGTATCTGATATCAAGCAGTATATCAAGCTGGGTAAGCTGGGAGAAGCGTTCGTGGCTGAGGAACAGGTAGTACTTCTCATTGATGAGATCGATAAGGCTGATCTGGAATTTCCCAACGATTTACTATGGGAATTAGATCAGATGAGTTTCTATATTCCCGAGACCCGGGAAACCATCACCGCCCGTCATCGACCCATTGTAATTATTACCAGTAATGCGGAAAAAGAACTGCCCGATGCGTTTTTGCGCCGCTGCATTTTTCACTACATTGCCTTTCCGGATCCCGAAGGAATGGAGCGTATTGTAAAGGTGCACCATCCCAATCTGGAAAAACGTATTTTAGAACAGGCTTTGGAGACCTTTTATGCCCTGCGCAATGTTCCCCACATCCAGAAAAAGCCTAGCACTAGTGAACTGATTGACTGGCTGCAGGCTTTGGTGGTGGGAGGCATTAGTCCCAATCGTATTAAAAAAGAGATGCCTTTCTTAGGTGTCTTACTTAAGAAAAATGAGGATTTGGATACCTTATTAAACCACCTGCATGGGAAGACCCAAGTCAGTCGTCCCCAAGCCTCATATACCTCCCTTAACCGCTATCGTTATTAAAATTAAGGAAGGATATAAATGTTTACTAACTTTTTCTACACCTTAAAAAACTTTGGACTACCGGTCTCTATGAATGAATGGCAGTCATTACTGGAAGCTCTGGAAGCAGGTATGGCCGGGTCGAGCCTGACTGGCTTTTATTATTTGTGCCGGGCTCTCTTAGTCAAAACTGAAGCCCATTATGATCGTTTTGACATAGCTTTTGCCTCTTTTTTTAAGGATATCGAAACCCCAGAAGGGTTACCAGAGAAAATATGGGAGTGGTTGGATAAAGAGTTGCCCCCCATCCACATCACCGATGAAATGCGCCGCCAGCATCAACAGCTGGACCTGGACGAATTGAAGCGCATGCTGGAAGAAAGACTGGCTGAGCAGACTGAAGAGCATCATGGCGGCAACCGCTGGGTTGGTACTGGAGGTACCTCGCCTTTTGGCCATTCGGGATATCATCCGGGGGGAATACGTATCGGTGGAGAATCTCGCAATTTGTCAGCCGTCAAAGTAGCTGGTATGCGTCGTTTCCAGGAATTCCGTACCGATGAGACTTTGGGAGTACGTCAATTCCAGGTAGCCTTGCGTAAATTGCGCCAGTTTACCAGCCGGTTGGAAGGGGAATGCACGGAACTCGATTTAGATGCTACTGTTGATAAAACCTGTAACAATGCCGGTCGGCTGGAGCTGGTTTGGGACCGCCCCCGGCAGAATTCCATCAAAGTTCTTTTGCTAATGGATTCGGGTGGATCTATGGTAACTTACACCCGCCTGTGCAACCAGCTGTTTACTGCGGTGAATAATTCCAATCATTTTAAGGACTTAAAGACATTTTATTTCCACAATTGTCTTTATGACTGGATGTTCCATGATCCTCACTGTACTTTGGGCGACTATACGGAGACTGAGTACGTATTAAAAACTTACAGTCCGGATTACCGGGTTATCATTGTTGGAGATGCCAGTATGGCTCCTTCTGAATTAACCCGGGTGGGCGGTGTTATTGAATGGGGGCTTTATAATGACCGGCCTGGTTTGGATTGGCTAAGACGACTACGCCAGCATTTTGAATACTCGGTTTGGCTGAATCCTATTCCTAAGGAATACTGGGATTGGACAGATGGAGCCTGGACTATTCGCAAAATTAGCGAGATATTTCCTATGGAAGAATTGACCGTTGATGGTCTGGAAAGAGCTATTACAGCCCTGAGAAGCCGTAAGCCTGCTCAGGTAGGTTAGGAAGAGGATATAGTTCCAATAAACATGTACAAGAGGGAGATGTCCCTCTTGTTTGCCTTTATAAACTACCCCTAAGCCCCTGTGTTTGTAGATGCAAGCCATTGACGAAATTGTTAGAAATTTCTAATAAAAAAATTATCCCTAAAAGAAGGAAAATTAAAAGCAACGAAGAATATTCCCATAACATAATATTCAATGTTAAAATTATTTTATCAGGTAAAAAAACGGGAGGGACAAATTATGGATTTTAATTTGAGCAAAGAACAGCTCATGATCCAACAGATGGCACAGGAGTTTGCCGAGAAGTACATCGAACCGGTTGCTGAGAAAATTTATCGGGAAAATGTAATTCCCGAGGAGATTATTAAAGGACTGGCTGAGTTGGAGCTTTTTGGTATACCCTATCCTGAGGAATACGGTGGAGCCGATGGGGGATACGATGGATATGTTTTGGCTATGGAACAGATTGCCAAGGCATCCGGCGGTGTAGCCATGACCATTTCTGCCCACTGTTTGGCCTTAAGTGCCCTATCGGTATTTGCTACTGAAGAACAGAAAAAACGGTTTATGACCCCAGCTTGCAAAGGAGAAGAAATAGCTTCTTTTGCTTTTACTGAACCGGCTACTGGTTCAGACCCTAAACAGCTAACCACCACAGCTGTTAAAGATGGTGACCATTATATTTTGAATGGAACCAAACGCTTTATATCCAATGCCAATTGGCCTGGTGTAATAGTAGTCTTTGCTGTGGATAACGAGACAAATAAACCTACCGGGTTTTTAGTAGAAAAATGGTGTGAAGGGTATTCTATTTCCGAGCCCTGGGATAAAATCGGTATGCACGGTGGTCAGCTCTTAGACGTGTACCTGAAGGATGTTAAGGTACCAGCCGAAAATGTTCTAGCTGGTCCTGGTATGGGTTATCCCATATTACAGTTGGGAATTTCCTTCGGTAAAGTAGGGGTCAGTTCTACTGCCCTGGGCGGCATATTGGCAGCCTATGAAGAGGGGCTGCGTTACTCCAAGGAAAAGATGCATCGTAATGCTCCCATTGCCAAGTTTCAGTCGATCCAACTGAAGGTAGCTGATCTGGCTATCAAATACGAAGCAGCCCGTTGGTTAACTTATCGCTTGGGTATGCTGGCCAATAATGTAAAGGATCCCCGCCAGTTTGCCCGGGAAGCAGCTTTAACCAAGACTTTTGTCTGCGACACTATGTGTGAAGCAGCCCGGATTTCTATGGATATCCATGGATCCTACGGGCTTATGAATGACTACAAAGTTGCCCGCATATACAAGGATTCCATAATAGGACCGCAAATTGAAGGGGTAGCTGATATGCAGAGAATGATCGTAGCTGGTGTCACCTTGGCGGACTAAACCTTTCCTGAGAATACCTGAGGATATCTGGGTTCTTTTTTCGAAAAAGTGAGGTGCGATTGGAAGTGGAAAAATTTGACGCAATAATAGTTGGAGCTGGTCTGGCTGGCTTGGCTGCTGCCTATACCCTGGCTCAGGAGGGTCTGGAAGTATTGGTGCTGGAGCGAGGTGACTATGCCGGTGCCAAGAACGTAACCGGAGGCCGTCTCTATCTAAACCCGATACGGGATATGTTCCCTGATCTATGGAAAAAGGCTCCTTTAGAAAGGTTTATTGCCCGTGAAGAGGTGGCTATTGTAGCTAAAGAAAGGTCCCTCACCATGAGTTATTGCGGAGAAGAGCTTCGTCAGGAACCTTACCAGAGTTACAGTATTCTTAGGGCTAAATTTGATCGCTGGCTAGCCAAACAGGCTGAGCGCAAAGGGGCCATGCTGGTTACTAAGAGCCGGGTAGATGATGTCATCATAGATAATGGCCAGGTTGTTGGAGTTATAGCCGGAGGGGAGGAACTCCACGCCGATGTAGTTATAGCCTGTGACGGAGTCATGTCGCTGGTAGCAGAAAAAGCGGGACTGCGTAAACCAGGTAATCCCCGGGACTTTGCAGTGGGATTTAAAGAGGTTATCGAACTGGACCCTACCGTTATTGAGGACCGTTTTGGCCTAAATGGCAATGAAGGCGCTGCCCGGTTATACATGGGAGAAGTCACCAAGGGGAAATTCGGAGGTGGTTTTCTCTATACTAACAAAGAAAGCCTCAGCCTAGGAATTGTGGTTGGTATCAAGGATTTGACGGAAGGTGAGCAGGTGCAAGCCCCGTCACTATTGGATGACTTTAAACAACGACCGGAAGTGGCCAGTTTGATTCGCGGTGGGCAGACAGTGGAATACAGTGCTCATGTGATACCTGAGGGCGGCCTGAAGGCTTTGACCAAACTGTATGGCAACGGCATTTTGGTGGCAGGGGATGCCGCCGGTTTGTCCATGAACATCGGTGTAACGGTGCGAGGCATGGAATATGCTATGGCTTCAGGTTACTTAGCAGCTCAGGCAGTACTAAAAGCCCGGGAGACAGGCCAATTCAATGCAAGTCAACTGGCTGTTTATGAATTACTCTTAAAAGACAGTTTTGTAATGAAGGATTTTCAGAATTTCAAGGATGCGCCGGCTGCGCTGGATAATCCTCGCTTCTTTACGGTATATCCTGAAATGGTTACCACTATGATGAGCGAACTCTATGCAGTGGGTGCCGGGCCTAAAGAGAGAATTTATCCAACTCTGAAAAAGCACCTGACTATTCGGGAACTGTGGGACATGCTGGGTGATCTTAGGAAGGTGAGGAAAATATGAGCGAGGTTATGGGGCTAAAAGCTAAACTAGGTTTGGATGTTTTTAAGCCGGACACGGAACCCCATATTCGGATTAAACCGGGTATGGAAAAGGACCCGCGCCTGAAAAAAGCTGTTCTGGTTTGCCCGGCCGGTTTATATACCCTGAACGATGCCGGTGAAGTGGAATTCACCATTGATGGTTGTTTAGAATGTGGGACCTGCCGGCTGGCCTGCGGTATCGAGGTTTTGGAATGGAATTATCCTTCTGGAGGGGCTGGGGTCCAGTTCCGTTTCGGATAAGCAACTGATCAAAATAATTAAGCTTAAGGAGGTTAGCCGGATGAATATTGTAGTGGCATTGAAACAGGTTCCTGATCTGCAGCAGATTAGAATCCGCAATCGCCAGCCAGTACTGGATGATGTACCTTTAACCCTGGGCAATATAGATAAGAATGCCCTAGAAGCAGCCGTTACTATTAAAGAAGCACAGGGTGGAAATGTCATCGCTCTTTCCGCTGGTGATGATAACATCGAGGATACTATTAAAGAAGCCCTGGCGGCTGGAGCAGACGAGGCTTTCATGGTGGTAGATGACCAGCTGCAAGGAGCCGAAAGCAGTTTGGTGGCCACAGTTTTAGCTGCCGCTGTGAAAAAGATAGATGACGTAGGCTTAATCCTGTTTGGAGAGGGAAGTGCCGATAACTACTCCGGACAGGTGGGTTCACGGGTAGCCGAGATACTTGGCCTGCCCCAAGTGGGTTATGCCGTCAGTATCGAAGTGGATGGATCCACGGCTAAAGTTACCCGTTCATTAGAGGATTGCGACGAGGTAGTAGAGGTTAACCTGCCAGCGGTAATAACGGTATTAGCGGATATCAACGAAGCTCGCATACCTTCAGTTACCCAGATTCTAAAAGCGGGTAAAAAACCGAAAGAAGTAGTTGAACTGGACGAATTGGATGCCCAGCTGCCTGACCATAGTCCGGTAGAGACCTTAAGTAATTTGGCTCCCGATTCCCAGCGTAAGAAAGTGGTTGTGAAGTCAGTGGATGAGCTTATTCAATCCCTGGCTGCTGAAGGCTTAATCAGGAGGTGATAGGAATGGCGAATGTTTTAATATACAGTGATAAAGCCAATATGGCCCTGGAACTCATTACCGCCGCAAAAGAAATTGGGGCAGATGCCGTAAAAGCCGTAACCATTAATGATAATGATGCTGCTCAGGCCTTAGTAGATGCAGGGGCCGAAGTGTTCAATATAGAAAATGATGCCATAACTATAGCGGATACGGCTGCAGTTGCCTCAGCTCTAGCCCAGGCAGTGGAACAGTTGGGGGCTGACACAGTCCTGTTATCATCCAACCGCCGGGGTAAAGAAATTGCCGGGCGGTTAGCCCAGATCATCAACGCTGGATGCCTGACAGATGTAACTGCTCTGCAGGTCAATGGCGATAAGATCGAATGCCAGCGCAATGCTTTGGGAGGAGCTACAGTGGCTACTCAAACCATTACCGAAGCCAAGAAAGTTATCGCCATCCGTCCCCGTACCTTTGACCCAGCTGCGGCAGGAACAGGCGGAAGCCTCAACAGCCTGCAGGTGGAAGCGAAACCTTCAGCCCTCAAGCTAGTAGAGGTGCGCAGCAAGGCTGGTGACAGTGTGGATATTGAAGCTGCCGAGATCCTGGTGGTAGTAGGACAAGGTATGGAAAGCCAGGACGACCTGCCCCTGGCCCAAGAACTGGCCCAGAAGCTGGGCGGGGAAGTAGCCTGCACCAAGCCGGTAGCTACCGATAAAAAATGGCTGTCGGAAGAACGCATTATAGGGTTGTCGGGTAAAAAGTGTAAGCCCCAGTTGGCCTTACTTTTTGGTATTTCCGGACAGGTTCAGTTCACGGTGGGTATTCGTGATGCCCGGGTGATAGCATCTATTAATACCGATGAAAACGCCAGCATGAATCAAATGGCAGATTATATTCTGACTGCTGACCTGAAAGAAGTTCTGGCGGAGATGAACAAAGCCCTGTAAAAAGATATTCTGAGACGCAGAGAAACGCAGATTATTTAGATAATTAATGTCATAGCTAAGCGAGAGTAGCCGAAGCTAAAGCTTCGGCTACTTGTTTTTAGGGGACGGCGTGTGTTGCAACGGCTCGTCGTACGTCGCCCGCCGGCTAATACTCCTGCTAAAGCCGACCAGCAATATTTTCATTTATCGTGGTTTGTTCTTCAGGTGACAATTGCGAGTAATCCGTGTAATCTGCGTCTTTATTTTCCGGCTAGTAAATCGTTGGTCTTTTCAAAAGCCCCGTGGATGGCATCGATTAGTTTTCCCGGCTGAGCCGCATCACCCAACAGGTGAACATTTTCAAAACGGTTTTTTAAGTCATGATATAGTCCATCACAGGAAGAAACGCCGGTGGCAAAAACCACCGTATCCGCCGGTATCACTGTAGAATGGCCATCTCTTTCCACTTCTATTCCCTCAGCATGAACAGCTATAACTTTGGTTTGTTCGTGTATTTCTACTCCCAGAGTCCGCAGGTGTTTTAAGGCTGTCCAGCGCATAGCCCGTACCATATCTCGAGCTAAACCCTGGCCCATTTCTATCAGGGTGACCCGGTAGCTGCCCTGGGTTAAAAGTTCCTGCAAGACTTCTATGTCCTCTGCTTTATGCCGCATCATAAACCGGAGTGATTCAGCGCTCAGAGTTCCTTGCTCAGCCAAATAAATAGCGGTCTCACAGCCGGTAGCGCCACCGCCTACCACTGCAATGTTTTCACCTTTTACCGGCTCGCCGGCCAATACCTGCCAGGCTTGCATAACTACGGCTTCTTTGTCCACTGGGATAGGAGGCATTTTAGGTAAGGCGCCAGTAGCTACTAGGATAATGTCAGGGTTTTCAGCAGCTATGTCTGTCACAGTGGTGTCTATACCGGTTTTAATCTCAACTCCCAGCTCATCAAGAACCTCCTGATAGTACTTGATTAGGGAATAGAATTCCTCTTTACCAGGGGGTACAGCAGCTAATCGCCACTGGCCGCCTATATGTGGCTCCCTTTCTAGAACAACTACCTGATGTCCCTGACAAGCTGCTACCCAAGCCGCCTCCAAACCAGCCGGACCTGCCCCAATTACCAGTACCCGGTATTGTTGTTTAGGTGTTTTAATCTGGCGGGTCTCCTCAAAACCTGCCTGGGCATTTATAGCACAGGTTACTCCAGGGGGATGGGACTTTTCTAGAAAGACTCCATCCAAACAGGTGGCACAGGCAATACATTTGCGGATTTTATGAGCCTGCCCACTGCCAGCTTTATTTGCCCACTGGTCATCGGCCAAGAAACCGCGGGCTATCGAAATAAGGTCAGCCTGACCCCTTTGGAGAATAGACTCGGCTAAAGCCGGGTTATTGATGCGGTTGCCTATGGCTACAGGGATATCAACTTTTTCCCTTATTTTTTGGGCCAGGTAAACGTAGTTACCCCGGGGCACTTCTGCCTGAATTTGAGGAACTCGCGACTGATGCCACCCTCCGGTAATATTCAGTAAATCCACCGAAGCTTGCTGCAATTCCTGGGCAAAAATACTGGTTTCTCTCCAGGTATTAGAGCCAGGAACATAATCATGGCCGCTTAAGCGAACACTCATAACCATATCTGAGCCTACCTGCTGGCGAATGGCAGCCACCACTTCCAGACCAAAACGCATCCGGTTTTCCAAGGACCCTCCATATTTATCCCGGCGCTGATTGGTAAGAGGAGAGAGGAACTGATTTATGAGGTACCCGGCACTGCTAATGATTTCTATAACCTCATAGCCAGCCCGTTTAGCCCGCAGAGCCGCTTGAACATAGTTTTCAATTAGCTGCTGGATATCCTCCAAAGTCAGCTCCCGCGGTATTTGCTTGGTTAATCCTGAAGGCACAGGCGAAGGAGCTACCACTTCTTGTCCTTTCTTAAATGCCATTGAATAAGCGCCAGCGTGGAACAGCTGCAACCCGATGCGGGCACCGTGTTGCTTAACCCGTTTGGTAAGCTCCTGGTGTCCCGCAATAAAACTGTCATCATGTATGGAAACGAACCCTCCATAAACTCCCTCAGGAATGATAGCTGTACCGCCTATCATTATTAACCCCGCTCCACCACGAGCTCGCTGTTCATAAAAATTGATCAGGCGTGAATTTACCTGTCCATCAGGGCAGTAGGCTAAATCCAGGGCGGACATAATGATCCGGTTAGGAATAGTTAGACTCCTTATTTGCAGTGGTTCAAAGAGCATGTTTTACCTCCTATTGTCAGTCTACTGTAAGAATATTACGTTAGAGAAATATTTGTCAATTGTTGCATTTTATGGAGATTCTCTGGGCTATTGTCGATATGAAGGTTTGACTTCAGAATTCCCCATATCTTGCATATAGATATATTACCTTGTTTGCCAGAAAATAATTATTTGGCCAGTTGGTGTAACCAGAGGAGGTTGGGGAAAATGTCCCATGATTTCAATGCTTTAATACAAAAAGACCGCCAGGATCGTCGCAAGAATAATTTTAAGGGCACCTTGCTGCATTACCTGTCCATAGTAAAAGACAATCCGGATGTAGCTATGCTAGCCCATGAACGCATGTATCGATTAATTACCGCACCGGGAGTTAAGACCATAAAAACCGATGAACACCCCCGGCTGCGGAGACTATATGGAAATTCAACCATGAAAATCTATAGCTTTTTTGAAGATGAATTCTATGGTATTGACCAGACGATTATGGAAATAGTCCGTTATTTTTATGCCGCCGCCATGCGCGGGGAAGAGGCCCGTCAAGTATTGTATCTGGTGGGACCAGTAGGGTCAGGAAAATCATCTTTGATGGAAAGCTTGAAACGGGCTTTGGAAAGCAGCCCCCCCATTTATGTTATTGAAGGGTGTCCCATGCGGGAAGAACCGCTGCACTTAATCCCTAAACATTTGCGGCCTGAGTTTGAAGAATTGCTGGGAGTAAAGATTGAAGGTGACTTATGTCCGATTTGCCGCTACCGCCTGGTGCATGAATATAAAGGGGAATACGAGCGGTTTCCGGTAACCGTCAGCGACTTTTCTATCCGCTCTCGCAAAGGTATAGCCGTAGTTCCGCCGGTGGATCCCAATAATCAGGATACATCTGTACTGGTGGGTTCAGTGGATATTTCCAAAATGGACCTGTATCCGGAGGACGATCCCCGGGTACTATCTCTAAACGGAGCCTTTAACACCGGCAATCGAGGAATCGTGGAATTCATAGAAGTCTTTAAAAACGACGTTGAATACCTGCATACCATCATAACTGCTACTCAGGAAAAATCCATACCCTCTCCCGGCAAAGGCCCGATGATTTACTTTGACGGTATTATTTTAGCCCATTCCAATGAGGCAGAATGGAATAAGTTTAAGGCGGATCATACCAATGAAGCGATTTTGGACCGGATTGTAAAGATTGAAGTGCCTTACTGTCTGGAACTCAGCCAGGAGGTGCGCATATATGAGAAGATTTTGCGCAAGAGTAATTTTACTGCTCATATAGCACCTCATACTCTTGAGGTTGCCTCTATGTTTGCGGTGATCAGCCGTCTCACTCCCTCCAACAAAGTGGATATAATCACCAAGATGCGTATCTATAACGGTGAAGAGGTCATGCAAAAAGACGCTTCTCAAAAGGCAGATATTAAAGAATTGAAAGAAGAAGCGGGACGGGAAGGATATACCGGTATTTCCACCCGCTTTATTATGAAAGCTATTGACAATGCTCTAGCCGAATCGGAGCATAACTGCATCAATCCCATTACCGTTATGGAAGCTTTGATTAAGGCGGTAAAGTCCACTGATATGAGTGATGATGAACGCGCCAAGCTATTGGGTTACCTCCAGGACAGTATCAAAAAAGAGTATCACCGTATCCTGGAAAAAGAAGTGACCCAGGCTTTTATTCACGGGTACCGGGAACAGGCGGAGACCCTTTTCAATAATTACCTGGATCATGCCGAGGCCTTTGTTAATAAGGTTAAACTCAAAGATCCTAGTACCGGTGAAGAACTGGAAGCCGATGAAAAATTCTTAGACTCTATCGAATCCCAGATAGGGTTGACTGGGGCAGCAGCGCGTGGTTTTCGTAGTGATGTCACTGCCTATATGTTTTCTCTGCTGCGCAACAACCAGACCATAGACTATACCAGCTATGAGCCCTTAAAAGAGGCCATTGAGAAAAAGCTGCATGCTTCGGTACGAGAGTTGTCAAGAGTAGTGACCCAGGCCCGGGTGCGTGATGAGGAGCAGAATAAAAAATACAATGCCATGGTAGAAGAAATGAAACGCAATGGTTACTGTGATAGCTGCTGTAATGTGATTCTAAAATATGCGGCCAATAATTTGTGGAGGGACTAATGAACCAAGGGGTATAGGAGGAGAATCATGGCCATCTTCCGTGATTTTGACTGGGGCGGACGAGACCGCAGTGCCGAGGACCGGCGCCGGCACCGTGAACTCATCCGTGATTCCATTAAACGCAATTTAGCTAGTATTGTTGCTGAGGAAAGCATAATCGGTAAGAGCAAAGATAAAATCTTCAAAATCCCGGTGCGGGGACTAAAAGAATACCAATTTGTCTTTGGGGAAAACCGCCCTGGTGTAGCTACCGGCCAGGGTGACGAAAAACGAGGCCAGCGCATAGGCCAGCTACGGGGCTCAGGGGGAGCGGGTGCCGAGGGTGGGCCAGGCAACATCGAAGGAGAAGACGTGTATGATACCGAGATCACCCTGGAACAGCTGGCGGAATATTTATTTGAAAACATAGATCTGCCTTTTTTAGAAAGGCGCAAATTTGCGTGGGCCGAAACGGAGCAAAGCCACCGGCGCTGGGGTATACAACGTAAGGGGATACCCCCCAGGCTTTCTAAAAAGCGTTCCATGATGGAAAGGATTAAGCGCAAACAGTCTACCCAGAGAATTAAGCGGGAACTGGGGGAAGATGAGGAGTTACAGCGTTTCCCTTTTCGTGAAGAAGACCTGCGCTACCAGCGGGTAAAAGAAGATTTGCGCCTGCAGTCCAATGCTGTGGTTATATGCATTATGGATAATTCCGGTTCCATGTACCAGAATAAAAAGTTTTTGGCGCGTACTTTCTTTTTTCTGCTTTACCAGTTTATACACTACCGCTACCTGCAGGTAGAACTGGTTTTTATAAATCACACTACCACAGCCAAAGAAGTGAATGAGGACGATTTCTTTCACCGGGGAGAGTCAGGCGGCACTATGATAAGCAGCGGCTATGAAAAAGCCATAGAGATAATTAACGAGCGCTACAATCCTCAAATATGGAATGTATATGCGGTTCACTGCAGTGATGGGGACAATTGGCCGGAAGATGTTGAACAAGCAGTGGAAAAAGCCCAGCAACTATGTGAGTTGTGCAATTTATTCGGTTATTGCGAAATTTCATCCTCTTGGACTCCTATCCAAACTATGCGAGAGGCTTTCTCAAAGTATCTTTTGGCAACCAATTTTGTATCTGTCGCTATTAGCAATACGGACGATGTGTGGCCGGCCTTTAGACGTTTAATGATGGTTGCGGAAAAGGAGTGACCTGGATGGGAAGTGAATACCGGCTGCAGGAACTGCAGGACTACAGCCAGCAACTGGAGGAACTGGCAGCGGAAAATAATTTAAACTGTTATCCTCAGGAATTTGAGTTAGTCAGCTATGAGGATATGTTAGCCTATGAAGCCTATATGGGTATGCCCTCCCGCTATCCTCATTGGAGTTTCGGCAAAGCTTATGAGCGCCGCAAGACTTTCTATCGTTACAATCTGACTGGCCTCCCTTTTGAAATGGTGATCAACTCCAACCCTTGTCTAGCCTATTTGATGAAGGACAATACCCTCCTGCTGCAGATTCTTACCATGGCCCATGTTTACGGACACAACGATTTTTTCAAAAACAACCGCCTGTTTAGGCAGGGTACTCGAGCTGAATATACTCTAGAGATGTTTAAAGGACATGCCGATCGGGTCCGGGGCTATATCAGTGACCCCAGCATTGGTTATGAGAGAGTGGAGCGGATCCTAAACGCTGCCCATGCTTTACGTTTCCAAACCTATCGGGTAGTAGGAGAAAAACATCTGGACCGGGAGCAGCAGGAAAAACGTTTGCTGGAAAACCTGGTCAGGCCTCCTACGGATCATCCCTTATTAGAAAAACCTTCCGATATTCAACCTCCGGATTTAACCAAGGTGCCGTTACAGCCCCAGGAAGATATCCTCCTCTTTCTACTGGAACATGCCCCGTTAAACGATTGGGAAAAAGACTTATTGGCCATGGTCCGGGAGGAGAGTCTCTATTTTCTGCCCCAGATAGAAACCAAAATAATGAATGAAGGATGGGCTAGTTTTTGGCATTATCACCTCTTGTCTCAGCTAGGACTAAAACAAGAGCATTATCTGGAATTTATTAAACGGCATAATCAAGTGGTCTGTCCCCTGGAAGGAGGCTTAAATCCCTATCATATAGGTTATAGAATTTTTGAAAAACTGGCTCAGGACAAAGGGATGGCTTTTATCTTTGACGTGAGGGCTGAATCCCGTGATGTCTCGTTTATAGCTCGTTTTCTCGATGAAGAATTGTGCCGGGAGTTGAATCTATTCGCCTACCGGAAAAGAGGCCGTGACTTCACTATCACCGAGGTAGCTGATGAGCATGGGTGGAAAAAAATCCGGGATACTTTAGTAGCCATGACCGGTATAAACAATATTCCCAGTATAAGAATATTGGAGGTGGGCAAACGCAATCAAATACTATACTTAGAGCACGAATACGATGGCCGGGAGCTGCAGCTGGAATATGCTCATCAGACCCTAAAATTTATCGCTCAACTGTGGGGAGGAACAGTACGTCTGAAGACCAAAGTAAAGGACACACCTCAGCTATTGGAATCTGACGGAACTTAGGATTAAAGATTAATCCCTCCATACACCATCTGGTTTTGGGGGGTGTTTATCGGGATGTAAAATTATATAATAGAAAGAAGAGAGGACAGGCCATTGGTGATGACCTGTTATTATTTGTTTATGGGTGAAAGGGGTTAGACAAGTGTATAATTCCAATGGCGTTGAGATAGTGGTGGATGGTGTCACCGGAGTGGGGAAGACCAGTCTGGTGAAAATAATCAGTGAAGAGTTCAATCTGGAACCTTTCAATGAAATGTTTGATGATGAAAACCGGCTGCTGCACAAATTCTTCTACGATCGCCCCAAGTGGGCCTTCCCTATGCAAACCAACTTCTTAACCAATCGCTTTAAGCAGTACTGTAAGGCTATGAAAATAGGACAAGCAGTTATGGATCGTTCCATTTACTCTGACCGGATTTTTGCCCGCATGTATTTAGAATATGGTTATCTCAGCCAGGAAGAATATGATGTGTACAACAATTTGCTCAATGCTCTCCTGGAACATGTAAGTCCTCCCAAACTGATGATATATCTCAGGGTGTCTACCGATGAAGCTATCCGGCGTATCCATCGACGAGGCCGTCCTGATGAGATAGAAGTTGAGAGGGAATACTGGGATCATCTGAACCAGTTCTATGAAAAAAATTACCAAGACTTCAATCTGGGAAAACTTTTGGTCTTACAGGTGGACGGTTTGGATTACGTTCACCGGCCTGAAGACCGCCAGTACATAATGGATAAAATCCGTCAAGCTCACCAAATGCCTGCTGGTTTGCCAACTGTACTGTCTGCTGCAGACGGCAAATAGTAGTGCTGTTGGCAGTGGGTCATATAATCTGCTATGATGGGCAGGAAAGTCAGGGAAAGGTTGTGACTTGATGGAGGTAGCCCTGGGCATTGTGGCTGGGTGTATTCTTGCATTATATTCAGTTTATTTTATCCGTATTATCAAAGGTTCACCCCGGGCATTTGAAGACGAACTCCTCAGAGCTTTTGCTGCTTGGGCCATAACCCGTGGAACTGCCATTCGTGGTCAAATCCGTTGGATGATCATATTATCCATAGCTCTAGAGGTCATCTATTTTTGGATGGTGTTCACGGTCATAGCCAATCCAGCCATGCTCATATTTACCAGCTTTCTGATCGGGGTAGAGGTAATACACTTCGGGATAGTGACTCATAGTTTTCGTAAGTTTTTCCAGGGTAAAATAATGATCAAACAGATTTTCAACTGGCGGATGGAACGAACCAGTGCGGTACTGTTTTTTACCCATTGCCTGCTAGTACTATTCAGCTTGATTTGGGGATAATTACCTGCCAAAGGAGGAAGCCTGGTGACTGCAGATGTCAATTACAGATTATCCTGTCTTACCGTTTACCGCCATCTACTGCAAGATCCGGTTATCTCAGCACTGAGAAGCTGTCTGGATAATCTATTGCAAGAGGGCAGACCATCCGCAGCCGCATCGGATGCGTTTCACAGCATGGTGCATCTTTTGCTGAAAAGGGGATTATCTTTCCGGGATTACCTGTTGGACTTGATTGCTCATGATGATAATCCTTTCAGCCGGCAGTGTGAATTATACGGACTGGCGGCCTGTTCACCAGTCTTACAGCAAGCTGCTGCCCGGGATTTAAGGATTTTACAGGAATTGTATATGGAACCTCTGAGAGTCGACCTGCCTGAGTGCCAGGAACTCTTTCCCTTGTTTTACGGGCCAGAATACTCCCAGGAATTCTACCCTGTTTTAGCAGGTTTGCGACAAAGTGAGGATTGGGGAAATCAACTTTCTCTTTTGGCCGACCACTATCGCCAGCACTCCCGGGGCTTGCTATCTCGCTACCGGGCTTTAAGCTGGGGAGAGCAAGGATTGCAGGGAATTAACCATCCTCATCTGCCTCAGATGAGGGATTTATTAGGCTATGAGTCGCAAAAAGAGCAGATTCTGGCTAATACCCGCCAGCTTGTACAGGGATTTCCCGCCAATAATATTTTGCTATACGGAAGCCGTGGCACTGGTAAATCTACCATGGTGAAATGCCTCTTGCAGGAGTTTCATGATTCAGGTCTGCGCTTGGTGGAAGTAGGCCGTGATCAGGTGGACCACCTTCCGGAATTGGTTGATATCTTAAGTGATTACCGGCTTCCGGTAATCATATTTATTGATGATTTGTCTTTTGAAGATTATGAAACCGGCTACAAAGGTCTGAAAGCGGTGATGGAAGGAAGCCTGCGCCGCCAGCCAGAGCATATTTTAATATATGCTACCTCCAATCGCCGTCATCTGGTTAAGGAGTATTTTGCCGATAGATCGGGACCCGGGCAAGAGATTCATACCCAGGATACCATGCAGGAAAAGCTGTCTTTATCAGAACGTTTCGGTTTGACCTTGACCTTTCCGCCGCCGGGACAACAGCTGTACCTGCAGATAGTAGAACACTTAGTTCAGCAGCGGGGTATAAAGATAGACCCTGAATTATTAAGACGCCAGGCTCTGGAATGGGAAAGGGCCCATCATGGACGGTCCGGGCGAACCGCCCATCAGTTTGTAAATTCACTAAGCCGGATTTAGTGGAGCAGGGTTTTGCCGCCTCCAACTACCGGAGCTGACAGCAGTAAAGGGGTAAACTCTTGATCTGACTTAACTCCCACCGCAATGTAGTAGGCAACTCCAGCTTTGGACACAAAAGACAATTTACCATGCCAGTTATGAGCTTCTAACTCATAAAAACTATCCGGCCTACTAGAGTCATAAATCCGTATGGCCAGTTGAGAAAGGTCTGCTTCCGGAAGAGGGGATACTTTCCAGGTTACCAGTATGCGGCCGCTGCGTTGTGGCTGGATATCCAGGGTATTCTCTTCACCCAGGCTAGGGGCATACTGGAACAATTCCTGACCAGTCTCGAATTTAAGGTTGTTGTCGGGCCAAACTCGTTTAAGGCGGCGGGGACTATCTATGGCGGTAAGGGCTACGTATATTATCAATAATAGTACGGCTGCCATCAGAATAATGTAGAGCAGGGGAGACACTGGTTTTTAGCCTCCTTATGAGGTGTTTATGCTAGTATGTCCCTGGAACCGCAAAAAAATGGCTTGGTCCTGAATAATTATTAAAGTAGGTTCAGCGGTACCTGCCACTGCCAATGGAATTGGGGGACAGTATTATGAACTATAAGCCGTCCTGGAATTGGCTGGACGTTATACTGGTTTATGGAGGCATCATCATTTTAAGCTTTCTTATGGGAAGGTATGGACAGCATCTGATGTCCTTTCTGCACCAGTTCGGCTTTCCCAATGTGGGGTTGGCTTACTTCACCGTGGCTTATGTCCTGCAGTTTTTGGTAACGGTGGGACTGGTTCTTCTGCTGGTTGTTGTGGCTCGCCGGACGGACTGGCGGGAATTAGGATTAAAACCTCTATCAGCCAGGAAGATGCTCCGCTACGGTATAGTGGGAGGACTAGCCCTCCTGGCAGTTATTTTTGTACTGAGCCTGCCTTTGGAAATCCTCAATCCTGACATTGAGCCGCAAGTTTATGAAGAAATACTGCGTTCTGCTCATGGGGTTAGCCAGCTGCTGCTTTTGTTACTGATGGGAGCTGTGCTGGCACCCATATCTGAGGAACTTTTTTTCCGGGGCATGATATATCCTCTAACCAGGTACTCCCTGGGGCCATTTTGGGGCGCCATCGGTGCAGGAATAATTTTTGGGCTGGCCCACTGGGATGCTTGGAGAGCCATACCTCTAGCCATAGGAGGAGCTATCTTATGCTACTTGTATGAGAAAAGCGGCAGTATTTGGGCTACGGTCACGGCTCATGGCATGTGGAATGGAATCATGACTTTGCTGGTCTATTTTAGTCTAGCCTGAGTCAGGGAATAGCCGGCGGTAGCATATATCGTTGACAAACTCTCTGCAAAGGATTAAATAAATATATAGATTATTACCATAGAGGCTTGAAGGAGGGATTACAATGCCAATCTATGAATATAAATGCTCGAATTGCGGCATTTTCGAAAAAATGCAAAGAATCAATGAAGCCAGCCTCACCCAATGTCCAACCTGTGGGGAACAGGTACATCGCGTGATCAGTAAGAATGTGGGTATAGTATTCAAGGGTTCTGGTTTTTATACTACCGATAGCGGCAATCGCCTGAAAGATCAAGCCCGCGCTCTTAACCAGGAACGCCAAAAAGATAACGAGGCTTTATTGGACGGAGATATTAAAGGATTTGTTGAACAGTCAGAAAGCACTGACAAAAAAGTGGCGGGAGCCTAACCCTAACACAATATATTATGGTTGCATAATTCCCCTGCAGAAGGGGGATTTTTTTTACCATTGAGATTGAAGGGTTTTGGCCAGGCTATGTGGTAGTTTTTATGCAATTAATGCTTTCTTGGGCGCGGCGAGGAGTTGTGATAATGAAAAAAATGGTGATCTACACCGATGGGGCATGCTCCGGTAACCCTGGACCGGGAGGATGGGGAGCAGTGCTCCTGGCTGGGCCTCACCGTAAGGAAATATCCGGCTATGAGCCACAGACCACCAATCAGCGCATGGAATTAACCGCTATTATAGAAGCCTTGAAAGCGGTAAAGGTTAAGGGGTGGGATATAACAGTATACACAGACAGCGCCTATGTAGTTAATGCTTTCAAACAAAAATGGATCGACAATTGGCTGAAAAATGGCTGGCGCAACAGCCGCAAAGAAGCAGTAGCTAACCGTGATCTGTGGATGGAGCTCTTACAGGTCATGGAAGCTAATCAGGTTCGCATTGAAAAAGTAAAAGGTCATGCGGGTCACCCTTTAAATGAACGCTGTGATGAACTAGCCCGTACCCGGATTAAGGAGCATCGTTCTGAGGGATAATTATAAAAATGGCCAAATCAAGGGGGAGATAGTATGTGGCAGAAAATACGCGATCGGTACACCACCTGGAGGGTAAAAAGCAAGCTTACTACCTGTGGCAAGAACCTGCGGGCGCGCAATCCGGGATTGCTTTTTTTAGGGGAGGGTTCGGAAGTACATGTTGGTGATAATGTATTACTGGAAAGGGATGTAAGGATTTCCACCGGGGCCAATGCCCGGGTTTACATTGGTGACAACTCATATCTGGGGGACGGCTGCAATCTGCTGGCAGTAAAAGAGCTGCGCATTGGTAAAAACTGTTCCATTAGCTGGCATGTGTTGTTTATGGATACTTCGTCACACCCCCTGGGTTTTGCGGGGGAAATACCAGAGACCAAGATAGCCCCCATAGTAGTGGAAGACCATGTTTGGATTGGCTGCCGGGCGGTTATCTTAAAAGGGGTTACCGTAGGTACTGGATCCATTATTGCTAACAATGCCGTAGTTACTAAAGATGTGCCCCCTAGGACTATGGTAGCCGGCAATCCGGCTCGGGTCATTAAAGAGGATGTTATTTGGGAATGACAAAAATTGAAGTATACCAGACAGTGGAGGATGGCATAGTAAAACTGGGAGCAAGAGTTAATGACCCCGAAGCCAATGTAGCTGATCTGCTGGAGGCCTGGCAGCCTCTATGCGACGATGAGTCCATTTACAAAATCTATGGCCATAACCATTATTCAGCCTGTAAGGGATGTCCCAATAACTGCTGTGACACAGCTTATGTGATACCTGATCTTATTTCTTTTCGGAACATGGCTGCCCAATTGCAGGTAACCGAACCGGAGTTCATCCAGGATTGTTTTGATCAGGATAAATGGGCTTTGGGATTACTGAAAATTAAATCCAATCCCTGTATTTTTTTGCAGGAGCGGCTCTGCACTATATATCCCTTGCGTTCCCTTATATGCCGGTTCTATATATGCAGCGATCTTACCTGGGACACCGAACAGCTTATTTATACCATTGCCTGGAGCGGAGCAGCTGCCACTCAGATCTATGCCCAGCAGCAGGGCTACCTGCCCGAACCTGCGCCGGGTGGCTATACCAGTTTTGATCGCGTTTTTGTGGATTTAGTGGAAGCTTACCGGGAACTTCCCGGGGTGAAAGCGTTTTTAACTGCCGGCAGTTATGAGGATGTACCCCTGCGGCATTTTTTGAAAGGGGAACAATAATGGAGAGAATGAGGTGCTCACTTGACAACCATTATCTGTATTGAGACCAGTGATCCTTTTCCGGTTATCCGGACCTTGGAGGAGCACTCTGCCCGCCTCTTGGCTATGTCCTGTGGGGAGACCTCTGATATTACCTTTCGCATGTTCTTCTCCTTAGAAGATGACCGATCCTAGCGAATTGACAGTTTTTTAATAGTTGGGCAGGATTTTTAATCGGCATAATGAAAATATCCTGTTATACTTTATATGTATGGTTATGCATTGATCATACGAAAATATTAATTTGAATGTCAGGGAGGGACTTTGTATTGAAGGGAAGAGCAAAGTGGGCTATTATACTTAGCCTGGTTTTAATGTTTTCCATGGTGGCTGGGTGCGGTGGCAGTGATGCAGAAAATAGTGAGGATGTTATAAAGCTGGGCTTTTTAGGAGCGTTAACTGGTGATGTGGCCAACTACGGCATTCCTGGTGAAAAGGGAATGAAGATGGCCATTGATGAGATAAATGCCCAGGGGGGTGTCCTGGGGAAGAAACTGGTAGGGGTATACCAGGACAACAAAGGTGACAGCTCAGAAATTGCCAACATAGCCCAGAGATATATAACTCGTGACAAAGTTGTAGCCATGGTGGGAGACCCTTGTACTGGCTTAACCAAAGTAGCTGCTGATATTGCTCAGAAAAACCAGGTGGTAATATTTTCCGCCGGAGCTACCGGGGCAGAAGTAGTAGAGATAGGTGATTTTGTTTTCCGCAACACCATGTTGGACACGGTAGCTGTTCCCGTGGTAGTTGACTGGATGATGAATGAAAAGCAGTGGAATAAATTTGCCGTAATCACTTCCTTGAACAACGGTTACAGCACTGCTCTCACACCCATATTTGAACAAGAAATTGAGGCCCAGGGAGGTACTATCGTACTCCAGGAGTCTATCAATGACAAAGAAACCGACTTCAGCGCTCAGATTACTAAACTCAAAGGTGTGGATGCTGATGTCCTGGTATTTACCGGTTACTACACCGAAGCAGCTTTAATAATGAAGGAAGCACAAAAACAGGGTTTGGATATTCCCATGGTAGGCGGCGATGGTTTATATGGCCAGGACTTACTTAAATTAGGCGGTGACGCAGTAGAAGAAAAAGTATTCTTATACTGCGGATTCTCGGCGGATCAACCCAGCGAACAGACTGCCAAATTTGTAGAAAAATATCGCGAGCTATACAACGAAGAACCTGATATGTTCTCAGCTCAATACTATGATGCGGTAATGATTCTAGCCTATGCTATGGAACAGGCTAACAGTTCCGATCCTAAGGTTTTCAAGGATGAAATAGCTAAGCTGAAAGATTATCCTGGTGTTTCCGGCAATACTACTATTCGTGAAAACCGCGAACCCATTAAGAGCCCGGTATATGTGGTTACAGCCAAAGACGGAGTATTCCCTTCTTTGGTAACCAAGATCCCAGTAAATATTGACTAGATTTCCGCATAATAGCAGTGGCCCGTCCTTTCGGGGATGGGCCATTGTCAAGCTATGCAGAGTTTAGCCACAGAATGAGACGATCTGTGCTAAACTGTGTATAGTCTACATCGCAACAGGGGAGGACGTCCATGTTCCTGGAACAATTACTCAACGGACTAACCCTGGGCAGCACCTATGCATTGATTGCCCTGGGTTATACCATGGTGTACGGAATTGTACAGCTCATAAACTTTGCCCACGGAGAGGTTTACATGATCGGCGCTTTCGTGGGGCTATTTCTGGTTACCGTCTTGGGGGCCAACATCTTTGTGGCTATGGCCAGTGCTATGGTTTTTTGTATGATGGTGGGGATGCTGATTGAGAGAGTGGCCTACCGACCCTTACGAGGCAAGTCTACCCGACTATCGGCTCTGATAAGTGCCATCGGTGTGTCCATTTTTCTGCAAACCTTATTAGCCCTGTTAGCCGGGACCAACACCCGCAGCTATCCCAGTATTTTTAATTCCCAAACCTATGATCTGGGATTTGCTGAAGTATCCTTGCTGCAGATACTCATTCTGGTGTTTTCAGCCCTATTGATGATCGGCCTGCAGGTTATGATCCACAAGACCCGTATCGGCAAGGCCATGCGCGCTTCCTCCCAGGACTTGGATGCTTCTTATTTGATGGGCATAAACGTAAACCGGGTTATTTCCTTTACCTTTGCGGTGGGTTCAGCTTTAGCCGCAGCGGGTGGCGTAATGGTAGGAATATATTATAACGCGGTTTGGCCTTATATGGGGATGATGGCCGGGTTAAAAGCTTTTGCTGCTGCCGTACTGGGTGGTATAGGTTCTATCCCCGGAGCCGTGATAGGCGGCCTGACTCTGGGAGTAATGGAAATAATGGGGGTAGCTTATCTAACCTCATCCTATAAAGATGCTATTGCCTTTGGGGTACTCATTCTGGTTCTGCTCATCAGGCCGCAAGGAATTTTAGGCCAGAAGATTACTAAAAAAGTATAGGTGGATCGCTAATGGATGCATATTTGACACAATATATAGACCCATACTATCTACGCCTTTTAATTCTGATAGGAATCAATATCATTCTGGCTCTGGGACTTAATATCATAACCGGGGTTACAGGACAGCTTTCCATGGGGCATGCTGGTTTTATGAGCCTGGGGGCCTATACATCAGCTATTTTGTCCATGCAGTTTGCCTGTCCCTTTTGGCTATCCCTCTTGGCTGGAGCCATGGTGGCCGCTTTATTTGGCTGTTTGATTGGGATTCCCACCTTACGTTTGGAAGGTGACTATTTAGCTATGGTTACCATTGGTTTTGCCGAAATTATCCGGGTATTTTTTCTCAATTTTGAACCGGGAGGCAAGGCCGTTGGTCTGGCTGGCATTCCCCAACACACCAATTTTGTCTTGGTCTTTACCCTAGTAGCCATAATCATAGTATTAAATGCCAAACTGTTGAATTCCCGTATAGGACGAGCCTGGTATGCCATTCGTGAAAATGAGATTGCCGCCGAATCTTGCGGTGTGGATACCACTCGCCTCAAAGTTATGGCTTTTACAGTCGGCTCTTTCCTCGGGGGTCTGGGCGGAGGCCTTTATGCTCATTATATGTATTTCATCCGTCCCCAGGATTTCGCCTTCATGAAATCCATCGAATTGTTAAACATGGTGGTCTTAGGTGGTATGGGAAGCATTCCGGGAACGTTAATAGGGGCCACTATTTTGACGCTGGCTCCGGAACTGCTCCGAGTAGTAGCTGAATACCGGCTGCTATTCTATGGGGCTTTATTGGTGATTTTGATGATTTTCCGACCCAATGGACTGCTGGGTGATGTTAGGATATATGACATCCGCAAACGCTGGGCTAGAAAAGAGGTGCAGGCTAATGCCCATATTAACTCTTAATGAGATTAGCCAGGAGTTTGGAGGCCTCAGGGCTCTGGATGGAGTTAGTCTACAGGTAGAAGAACAGCAAATATACGGGATAATCGGTCCTAACGGGGCTGGCAAAACCACCTTGTTTAACCTGATCACCGGTATTTATGATCCCAGCGAAGGAACTATCAGCTTTCGCGGGCAGAGTATTAACGGTGCCAAGGCTCATCAAATAGCCAGTTTAGGAATAGCCCGTACTTTTCAGAATATCAGGCTGTTTCAAAAACTATCGGTTTTAGATAATGTGCGTATGGGCAGTTTCGGTGTCACCCGCAGCGGTTTTTGGAGCAGCATGTTGGGCCTGCCCAGGTCGCGCCGGGAAGAAAAAGAAATTACTGAAAAAGCCGAGCAACTGCTGGACAGAGTAGGTTTGCTGAATAAGAAAATGGAATATGCGGTTAACCTGGCCTATGGTGAACAGCGCCGCCTGGAAATAGCCCGGGCATTGGCATTGGAACCTACTTTACTGTTATTGGACGAACCAGCCGCTGGTATGAACGCTGGGGAAAAAGCGGAACTCATGGGATTGATTTATGAGCTTCGAGAGCAGATGAAGCTTACCATACTGCTGGTGGAACATGATATGAACCTGGTCATGAATATTTGTGAGCGCATAGCGGTACTGGATTACGGTCGCAAAATCGCTGACGGTCCACCGGAAGAAGTGAAACAGGATGAGCGGGTAATTCAGTCCTATCTTGGCGTTGAGGCATGAGAACAGCTCCTTTATTAGCAGCCATATTTTTCGCGGTTTTATGCATGTCCACCGCATCAATTATGATTCGTTTGTGTGTTGCTCCAGCTATGGTAATAGCCTTGTACCGGGTGGCTTTTACAACTGGGCTGGCCGGTTTGATAGAAGGCAGAAATCTGCGCAAAAACGTGACTGCCATAGAAAACCGGGATTTTATCTATATTCTGGGAGCAGGCTTCTTTTTAGCCCTCCATTTTGCCTTTTGGATTACCTCTCTTAGTTACACCACCGTATCCAGCTCGGTACTTTTTACCAATTTACAGGTGGTATTCGTGCTGGTTCTTTCGGTGATATTCTTAAAAGAGCAGCTGAATAGGCCTGTGGTAATAGGAATTATGGTAGCTTTAGTGGGCTGCCTTTTTATTGCTGGCGGGGATTTGAGCTCCGGAAGAATTCTGGGCGA
>ERZ773359.2237-NODE-2237-length-24793-cov-38.644191_pt1 | contig 24793 bp, 23 predicted proteins | sample MGYA00374955_ERZ773359 | MGnify/ENA primary metagenome ERZ773359 (study PRJEB29098, sample SAMN04486028) | biogas fermenter metagenome | study: EMG produced TPA metagenomics assembly of the Biogas fermentation microbial communities from Germany - Plant 4 DNA1...
TAAACATCTCCTTTTTTTTACTTTTTATTCTTACTCTTATTATGTTACATATAAGGTAAACAGTAAATATAAAATATAAAATATAAAAATATTTATTTTAAAAATTATATATAATATAATTCAAATATGTTCTATATTTTTATAAAATAAATTATATAATTTATTTTATAAATGTTTTTATGAAGGGAGTGAGTTAAATGCAATATGGAAGCAGGTATATGTTGACTAATGATTTTAAAATATTATATTGGCCTAATACAGAATTAAAATTATCCTGTAAAGAATTTGATTTTAAAACTATGAAATTTGAAAAGTATCAAGGCAATGTTGATTTATTAGAATACTATTACGAAATAGATAAAAATAATTTAGATTCATTGATAAAAGGTTTATTTCAATCAAAAATAGGATTTGAATTGCCTAAAAAAGAAATGGATTGGATAATAAATGTTGAAAATTTAATGAGTAAAAAGAAAGAAATATTAAATAATAAAAAATTAATGTTTAATTATTGTGTTTTAAAATTAAAATTAGCAGGATTTAAAGAAGATGTTGCGTTAGATTTTACAAAAAACCAATTCTCTAATGAAGAAGTAGTAAAAGATTATCCAAATCATCTATATTTGATAAAAAATGTAAATAAATTAATAAATAGTAGAGCATTTTGGATTAACCATGAAGTCCTAACTAATAATGAAATAGAATTAAGTTTCTTGAGGTTAATATTTGATTATAAAATTAGATTAGGAAGTAAATTCGACTTTACTATCTTCAAATCTCAATACTTAGATTTAATTAAAGACTCTTTTATACCTAAATTAATAAACTATAATTCAACAAAATCCTATCTTGTAAAGAAACCAATGCCTTTAAAAAATCAAGTAGAATATATTTTTCAATCATATCAATATTTAATTGTAGAATTAATTAACTATTTATTAAATAAGGAATATGATGAATTATTAAGTCAGGAATATTTTATAAGAACTTTAATTAATGATTTAATGGATGTTCTAAGTTTATATATTGAAATTCGCCTGCAGGAAAAATAAAAATAAGAACTTTATTAATTAATAAAGTTCTTATTTTTTTATATTATTAATCAAAACTAAAGTCAAAGTCGTCTTCACAATAATGAATATCTGTATTTGCTTTATTGAAAATTTTTGTGGAAACAATTCTTTTAATGCCCTTTTCTTTTATCTTGATAACTTTCTGAATACTTTCTTTTCTCTTTTGTTCTAATTCTTTGGGATTGGAATTTTGAGCATCTAAATCCTTTTTAACTATTTCTATATGTTGTTTTATAACTTCATCTTCTTTAATGTCTTCATTATTATCCTTTTCTTTGTTATCATCAAATAAAGATAAATCAATTGGTGTTGGTTCATAGTTATCTTTTTTAACATCATTATTAAAGTCATCTTCTGTTAAAGTTTCTGCAATTTCTTGTTCTACTTCATTAAGAATATCTAATTCCTCTTTATTTAATTTAAGGTCATCTTTTTCTTCATAAAAATCATCTTCTTTATTTTCATATTTACTTTTAATAGATAATAAAAGTTCCTTTTCAAGTTCTTTTCTTTTGTTTTTTAATAGTTTATTCCTAAAAGTTTTTGCTTTATTATTTATATTTTCCCAATCTATTTTGTTAATATCAGAATAATTGGCAACACCACATTTTCTTTTTCCAGAGTTATCTATTATTTCATATAAAATTTCATATATATTTCTATTGTAATATAAATTTAATTGCTTAAACTCATATAGCCTATCTTTATAATAACTAACATCTTGTTTTTCTAATGCATTTAATAATAAAATATTTCTAACATTAGAATCTATTAGTGAAGAATAATCTTTATTGTTTTTTATAAATTGTTTTCTTGATTTCATAAATAAAGTTATTCCTACGTTATAGTTATCTCCATAAGACAATAAAAATTCTAAAAATGGTAAGTAATAATGAGCATCATCTATATATAAGAAATGAGGTTTCTTTTGTGTTGTATCAGTTTCCTGCATGTCTAATTGCAATTGTAATAAAAGCATAGCAACTGCCTTTAAACCATCATTTTTATGTTTTAAAATTTCCATATCAATTATTACTATTTTTCGCTTCTTTATAGCTTCTTTATAGTTAATAATATTTTCATTTATATAATCATAATTATAATCTGATTTCCACAAAAACTTATTTGATATTTCATTACTTATGCTTGGCTTTAACATTATAACATCTCTCTTATATTGTTTTGCTAAAGCATATAAGTTATATGCTGTTTCATTCTTTGAAACAATTACGGTTACACCATAATCCTTATTCATAAAATCTTGTTCTAAAAGCGTTGGTAAAACCCCTGTGGTCTTTCCTGTTCCCTTAGTTCCTAATACTAATGTATTTAAATATCTACTTTTTTTAGGGATAAATATAGGTTGATTAGACTCATTTAATCCAATCACGACTTTTTCTATTTTATCTAATTCATTGGCATAATCTTTAATTTGATTTTCTTCTTTTTCTTTTTCTGTTCCTGTTTCTTCTTCTTCCATAAATTTATTTTTGAATTTATGATTATAATTATTCATTGAATTGTTGAATTTATCCATAATTATTTAGTAAGAATGTCAATCCTTACTTTCCCTCCCTTCCTATTTTATAATATAAAAAAACATAAAAAAATATAATAAAAAAAAGTGCTTATAAAAGCACTTTTAATTATTTTATGAAAGTATCTATTAATTGTAATAGATTCTCTCTATATTCCATATCTTTAGCCTTATCTGCTATACAGCGAGTTAAGGCTCTTTTTAGAGGAATTCTTTTACTCATTTTTAGAGCTTGAATAAATCCTCTTACAGTTACACAACTATCATCAAGTGAGCTATCACCATCTCTTACAGTTTGTATAATTTGTTGGTATAGTTTATCTGCTTGACTGATATAAGTTTTATTAGCAAATGGACAGTTTAATTCTAAGATTTCTCTTATACTGTCATTATTTTCAAAAACTATATCTACAAATCTATCAGATAAAGCTTCATTTAATTCATTAGTTCCTTGATAACCAACATTCATTGTGGCTATCATTAGGAAGTTTTTATCAGCCTTTACTAATCCATAGTTTGGCACAAACAATTCTCTTCTATCATCACCAACAGAGTGTAGAAGTCCTGTTATGCCGGGGTCAGCAAAGTTGATTTCATCTATGTTAATTATTCCGCCATTTTCCATAGCTTGAATTAACACTTCTTTTCTAAATACTACTTTTGAATAGTATTCAGAATTTTCATCATTTTCATCAACTCTTTGTGGTTCTATTACTTGTGAACCAAGTAAATCCATCTTATCGGTTTCTCTATTTATAGAAATTGAATAAAGAGGCCTTTGAAGTATCCATGCCCAAGTTTCAACGAAAACATTTTTTCCTGTTCCTTTTTCCCCTGAACATATTATATGCAATCCTTCTGCTATTGCAGCGTAACTATCATATAACATAACTTTGTCTTTATCTGCAAAAAGTCTTTCAGGTTTTTGTGGGATAAGACTTTTAACTTCATCATTATATTGTTTATAAGTACTAAATATGTCTTTAATATCATTGACATCAAAACCATTATCTAATAGATAAGTTTCAATGTCATTTAAAGTTTCTTCATCATATCCCATTTTTATTAACGGTTCTCTAACACTTAAAATAGCCTTCTTTGAAAATGCTGCTTTAGATTCTTCTATAGTTTTTTCAGAAACACTTACTGAAACTATATAAGAAGCTACTTGGGAACTTATTACTTTTCCCTCTATAACATTCTTTCCAGCATTTTGAATTAATATTTCCTTGAATAGTTCTACTTCTTCTTTTGGTGAAGTTTCACTATTTGTAATATTTGATAAAATTCCAGAAGCTTCACCATTGTACTTACATATTACATTTTCTTCATCTAATTCAAAGGCAACATATATTGTTGCTCCTTTTTTAAAGTCATCTATAACCTTTAGTTTCCCCGGGTATTTACTTTTTGACCCAGTTATTTTTAATGTAAATTGTTTTTCTGAAGTTGATTTTGTACTTGCAGTTTTAGCTCCATCTAATTCTAATTCAACAACAAGAACCGGAACTTTCACCATAGAAACTATCTCTTTTACATCTGTTATAGTACCTACAAAATTGTCTGGCAAATCATTATATATATCTTTAGACTTTTTTGTACCCGGTATTGTCATTGCTGTGGAAGATGCAACAACTCCAACTTCAATTCCATTTATATACGCTTTGATTACATCACCTACAAAAGATGATGAATCTTTCTTAAATACAACTTCTCCACCTACGCTATATTCATTTAATCTAATTCCTTTAATGCCTGTTACTGTTACTTTCATAATAAACTCTCCTTTTAATAAATTATTTTTTTTTCACCTTTTTTTTAATAATAAATTTAATTTAACCTAATTTGATATATTCTATTATATATTATAATTTAATAAATTATAATACAACAATTTATTTTTTTTAATATCATATATATAATTTGTAATTTTTATTGTTTATATTCATCAAAAAAAGAGATAGTTATGTAACTATCTCTTTTTTATTTAAATATTTGATTTAATATAACTTCTTCAAATATTTCTTTCATAACTTCTTGTGGAATTGATGTTATATCTTTAAATTCCCCACTTTTTATTAAATCTAAAATTAATGTTTTGTATTTTGTATATAGTTTAAAAATTTTATTGAAACCTATTTTTCGTATTTTATCTTTATGTCCACTTTCAATTAAATCGTCAATACCTTTTCCGTATTTACAATCCCATAAAGCCATAAATACATTTGATTTTCTTTCATTAAAATCTTTTAACTTATTATTAAGTTCTTTATCTTTATTTAAGATATATTCATTTTCAAATAAATCTACTAATGTAAATATATCCTTTTCACTAAATCCTTCATAATACAATCCTGCTTTTATTGCTTGTTCAAAAACAGCTAAATTATAGCCTAAATCAGCGTCATAAGCTATGATAATCTTATCTAATCTATAAATGTTTTCAAACTTTTTCCTTATATTTTCAACAAAAGGAATAGTTTTTCTCCAAGAAGTTACTCCTTGTACTGATAAAGCAATACTATTAAAATTATTTGCAATAGCTTTGCCTTTAAACTTACCTTCTGTTATAAATATTGTTCTACAAGGTTTATTATTATCTTTCATTCCTAATGGATAAGAAACATCAATAGGACTACCTGTGCCTACTCCCCCTACTAAGTGTTCGTAATTAGTTGTAAAAGATGAACTAAAAAATATATATTTATTTGAAGGTTTACCATTTCTCATATCTGGATTATCTTTTCTTATTTGAATTGCTTGAATTCTTCCCTCTTCATCTTTTATAGGTATTCCTATACCTCCACCCTTTACAGTCATAAAGGAATATGATTTCTTTTTAGAATCATAAAAGAACCCGGGTACTTTTTTTAAGTCTTCTAAAAATATATTTTCATCTTCTAATTTTTTTATAAAATCTTTTAATACATGTCTTGTGGGCATTGTAAAATACCCATCTTCTTCTATTTCTTCCTTTGTTAAATGTCTTTCATTTAACAAATGATTTAAATGTTTTTCACTTAATTTTTCACCTTTTTTAATATTGGAAAAAATATTATAAACCTTATTCAATACCTCAATATCAGCTTTTTCTTCTTCGGCTTCTTTAAAAGTTTTTTCTAAATATACCTTTTCGATATACCTTTTCTTATCGTCTTTTATTCTATATTTTTCAAATTCTTCTTTTTCTGAATAACTAATAATATTCTTGTTATACCCTAATTCAATTGCTGCATCAATATAATCTAAGTTTTTAGATAAGCCATAAAACTTTATTACATCTCCCCCAACACCACAAGCAAAACACTTAAAAATACCCTTTTTATCTGTTATTACAAAAGAGCCTATGGTATGGTCAGAATGAAATGGACATAAAGCCTTAGCCGAAGTTCCAAATCTTTTTAAGTCTAAGAAATCTTTTGCAACTTCTGTTACTGGAATATCTCGTCTAATTTTTTCTATCTTCTCAAATAGATTATCTAATTTACCCATATAATTTCCTCCCCTGTTGTATTTTTTTTGAAAAAAATAAGTAGGAAAAATCCTACTTATCTTTATTAGAATGGCATATCTCCATCATCATCAACTTCTTCAAAATCTTGTGATACACCATTTGAAGTTCCGATTCTTCCGGCTTCTTCTTTTTTAGGAGTTACAGGTTTAAACCCAACCGCTGTCATTTTAAGTCCGTAGTATGTCTTTCCATTAGAAGTTGTTTCTTCTAATTTTAGAGTTCCTGTAAATCCTAACAATTGTTGAAGTGTTGGATTATATGCTTTCAGACCTTTTAACTGGTCAAACCCAACTACATCAATAATTAAATATCCCTTTTGAGATATACATTTCTTAATGTTCTCACCAAAGAAGTATTCTAACTCCTTTTGATTGTATTGACCATTAATCTTAATTGCATAACCTTCCTTACCTTCATTACCATAAGTGAAAGAGCTTAACAATGGCTTTCCATCTCTTGCGTAAGTCCAACCTTCCACATGACCTACAACTGTATCTCCAACTTTCACGCATTTAATATAGTTATAATTTTTCTTTTCCATTTTTAAAACACCTAACCTTTCATTTCTAATAAATTATTTATTACCTTTTATATTTTATATAATATATTATAAACATATTTATTAATTATATTCAACATTTTTTATAAAAAACATATTTTTTGCGTTTTTTTATAATTTATTTTTTATTTTTATATTTAGCAGAATAAATTAAATATATAGGGAAGTGATTGGTAATTTCTCTTAAACTTTCATATAATTCTTCTCTTAATGAGTTCTTAATAAGATGATTTTCTAAATGTTCTTCTTCTAAAATTTTACAAAGAAAATCTTCAATTACCATTTCAGTTTGTTCATTTGAATATAATTTTTCAAACATAACCATTTTTACTTCACCTTTATCAGTTTTCTCTATACATTCCTCAAATAACTTTCTATTGTTGCTAAATTCATAAATATAATCACCAATAGATTGTCCTAAATATTCATAAACTTCATATAACCAGTATTGTAATAATTTCTCTTCATTGAAATTCTTTTTCAAATAGCTGGAAAACTTTTTAAACATTTCTAAATCCTCATTATTTGTAGTTGATGTTAATAATAAGTAATAATAGAAAAAGTCAATATCATTACTAAGCATAAAGCAATCTTCTCTAAAGTCTAACCCATAATATTTAGTTAAAGTGCCACAAATTCTAATTATTGTAACTTCAAATGGTTCGTAATCTTCCTTTTTTTCTACAAAATTTATTTGGCTTATTAATCTATTTAAAACATTATCTAAAAAAACTAAACAATATTCATCCTTTTTATTGTAGTTCTTTAATATGTTAAGTATCAATATATCTGTTAATTTTAATATTTCAAAATCAGAATATTCCTTATCATTTGATACATATTTATCTATTAAATATTCTAAATAGCTATCCAGTTTTCTTAAACTACCAAAACCAAAGAATTTATTAACTTTTAATAAATGTTCAAAACTTCTATAAAATAATAACTTTACTTCTTTTTTTGATTCAAACTTTTCCATTTTCGTTTTTACCCCCATTTAATCTATGTTTTTATTATATTATAACCTACAAAAACAATGTTGTATATATAAAATATAACTTATATAAAAAAGATGGACTATTTGTTAGTCCACCTTAATTTTTATTTAACTATTGGCATGAATGATATTAATTCTTCATTTAAAGTTATAGTATATTGAAGAGATTCCCCTCTTAAATCAAATATTTCTAAGTCATTTCCATTTAAGTAATACATATAACCTTTTGTAGCAAACCCATCTTTAATTACATCTTTATATTTAATTTCACTTGTAGATGAATTTAAAGAAATTCTATTTTTAGTGTTTTTATTTTCTTCCATATCCATAGTTATTAAAAATTCATTTTCTAAATTATCTTTAACTACTGTTTCTACGAAGTATATCATATTATCATCACTATCATTAGTAATAGGTGTTATTTTCCCATTATCATTGTTAAAAGCACTATTTACATATAATGTTTCTGGATTAAGATTAAAGAAAGAATATTTATTTAAGTCCTTTCCAAAGTTGTTAAAAACCATAAGTGAATTATTATTTATATATGTTATTAAATCAGTATTTCCACCTAATTCAACTTCTACTAAATAGTTATTTGATGATTTAGAAGTTTTATATTTAGTCATATTTATAGAATATATCTTTGAATTATCAACATATATTATATTATCATCATGTAATAACCATTGATTTAAGTTTTTAAATTCTTTCTTAAAATATTCCTCTTTATTTTCTAATGAATAAGTAATAACCTCTTTTCCATTAAATATTGCTACATACTTATCATTTACTTTAAAATCTTTTACATCACTTTCATTTAACTTAAAAAATTCAGTAGATTTTAATTTTCCATTTTCTTCTTCAATCTTGAAAATTTGATTATTATTTAATACATATATGTGTTCAAGAGTTTCATCTTTTAAATAAAGACTTGGACCTTCTCCTATTTTTAACATATCTATTTCATTAAAAGTTTTAACATCTATTAATTTAATTTCATTAGATTTATTATAAGTTATAATATAATCTGCAAGTTTAATACCTTCATCTGCATATATAACCTTATCTGGGATAGTTTGCTCTTTATTTTTTTTTATGACATAGTAAAATCCAAGCCCAACTGTAATTAAAATAAAAACACTAATAATTATTAAAAGTTTTTGCTTATGTTTTTCAAGAAAATACTTAAAATTACTCATTTTATTATACAGCTCCTCCATTTTATTTTTTTATAAAATTTTTATATATATATTGACAATATTCTTTAGCGGTAGTAATAGCTATTCCTATAGAATCTGATTGGTGGTCAGTTTTAACTTCTAATCCACTATCTTCTATTATAGTATTTAAACTTTTATTTAATTCCTCTTTACTTGACCTTCCATTTCCAACTATATGCTTTTTTACAGTTGTTGGTGGATGTTCAAAAATCTCTTTATCTAATTCTGCGGATATTAAATATAAGATACCTGTCACCATATTAGTTTTTAATATTGAAGCTGATTTATTTCTCAATATAAAAGTAGCCTTCAATTCATCACCTGTATTTACCTTCATAGGCTGGTTGTAAAATAATTTTTCACAACCTAAAACATCTACCATTTTTCCAAATTCATTCTCCATTAATAAATCCTTTGTAAAACTATATATATCCAAAATTCTTTTATTTAAACATTTAGAAGCAGAAGTTGTTAAACCTTTTACATCTAAAACCTCTATTTTATCTTCTAATATATTATATTTAACAATTGAAAATCCTAAATTTGCATAACCTTGGTCAACTCCTAATGCATATATAGTATCTCTACCTAAGAATTGGACAACTTCTTCTCTTATCATTTCTTTTTTTAATTTTTTAGTTTTTGTAGTTTTCTTTTTTGTAATATTTTTCATTATTCAACCTCTTCTAAAATTATTTCTATATCAAAATTTAATTCTTTAAAATCATTCATTTCTTTTATATAGCTATAAAAAGACTTAAATTTCTGTGGAATGATTAATTTTTTTGTATCAAGTACAAAAGTTGTAATTAAAACAAATAATAGTGAATTTTCAAGTAATTCAACATCACTTATTCTTTTTTTATTCATATTAGAAAAGTTTAATAAAATTTCCTTTTCAGAATTAGTAAAATCTAATGATTTCCCATTTAAGTTTATTAACTGTGGTTTGTCCTCTTCTATGTTAAAAGTTAAAACTTTATAATCATCAAAATTAAAATCTTTCTTTTTTAATTCTTGTGTTATATATTTTTTTAATGCTATTTTTTGGTCATTAACTTTTTGTCTTTCCATTTTTTTTAAGTCTAATAATTTAGTTATTTTCGTTATGTCTTCATCTATCCCTTTTAAATTAAATTTTTCAAACAACTTTATGTTTAAAACATTATTATTAATTAAATAAATTTCAATAATAGATTCTATAAGCCTTGTCATTCCTGTTTTCTTTATATATAACTCTAAAAAATCATCATTAATTTCTTTTTCAAAGCATTTCTTATATAAGAAATACAAACTAAGTAGATTGACTAATCTGAAAAAGTGCTTTTTTTGTTTTAAGTTGATTTTAATATTTAATTCATTGTCTTCATCTCTTATAAATTTATCTTTTAATATTTTATAAGTATTTATAGATGTAAATTCAGGAAGTCCATCATATTCATTCATTATTTTTTTTATTAAACTTGTATTATTTATAAATTTATAAAAATTTTCTATTTCAGTTAAATTGTCAAATTTTAATATATATTCATACATACATATACCCTCTTTCTTATTTATCTCATATAAACTATTTTTTATAATTATAACATTTATAAAATGTTTTATCAATTTAATATACCTCTTATATTTAATATATGAAATACAAAATGATAAGTTGATTAAATATAATAATTTAAAAGTTATTAAAACTTAGGAGATTATGTTTACTTTGGAAGAAATCTTTGAAGAAATTTGTGTAGCAATTTATGAAACTATTTTTAATAATGTTTGGGATTGGTGGGAGTCTATTATTTTTAGTTTGTATTGGTTTTGCAATTGTTTTTGGTATCAAAGCTATATTAAATTTAATTAAATAAATAAAAAAGGAAGTTATAAAACATATTTACAACTTCCTTTTTATCTTCATTTAGAATATTAACAAATACGATTGGGGAATTATATGTTCTTGATAAAAGGTAAAATTTAAAATAGGAGAATTAATATAGTTTTTAACTATTTAACTAAGCATTTAACTTTAAAGAAGTTACTATTTCATCTTTTTTAGTTTTTAATATTTTTTTAGGTTTTACACCTTTTGTTAATAAAGGAATCTCATTAATTTTTACTAAATATTCTTCTTTATTTGTTATTATCTTTATTTCCTTTTCATTAGTTATTGATTTTATAAACATAATTTCGTTATCTTTTAAATTCATAATTTTTATTGTTTTTCTATTTGTTATAAACTCTGAAAAATCAACTAATTTAGAAGAGGAATCTTTCATGACAAATAATAACTTAGATTTAGTGTTTGTTGTTAAAAGCAGTATATCATCAGATTTATCATATTTTGTTATGACATCTAATGGACGACCTTTATCTTTAAATTTACCTTTTGGTATATCGTTTATTTTTAATTTATGCAACATACCTAATTTAGTAAAGATGTATAAAGTATCTATATTTTCTACCTTTAATAAATGTTTTTGTTTATCTAAATCTTCCTTTGATGTTCTTTCATAAGTTGGAATATCAATAGTTTTTATATATCCAAATCTGTCTATTACAACATATAAATCTTCTTTAACTATTTTTTCTTTTATAGTTTTAGTTTTTCTATCTGTTACTAAGGTCTTTCTATTATTAGAATATTTCTTTTGGATTTCTTTTAAGTTATTAATTATTTCTTTATATAAGTTCTTTTTATTAGAAATGATTTTCTCGTATTTTTCAATATTTTTATCTATGGTTTCTTTTTCTAAGGTTATCTTTTCTAATTCTAAATTAATTAATCTTTCTAATTTCATTTCAAGAATTGCATTTGTTTGGATTTCAGTAAATCTAAATTTCTTTGCAATATTTTCATTCTTTTTTGTTTTAAATTTTATATTAGAGGTATCTCCATTTTTTAAACAATTCTTAACATGTTCTCTTTTTTGAGCTCCTTTTAATATTTCAATAATCACATCTATATATTGTGCTGCATCTAATAATCCTAATAAAACTTCTTTTCTCTTATTAGACTTATTTAACAAAATTTCGTATTTTCTATATAAAATCTCTTCTTGAAATTCTAAGTATAATTTGAAATAATCTTTTATATTAATTCTTATTGGAACATTTTTATCTATTACAAGGAAATTACAATTTTGATTATCCTGCAAAGCTGTTTTCTTAAATAGAATATGTTTAACCTCTTCTATGTTAAATCCCTTTTTAACTTCAATAACAATTCTGATTTCTTCCCCTTGACTTTCATCTCTAATATCACTAATTCCATCTATTTTTTTATCTCTAACTAAATTTGCGATATTTTCTATTAAAGCTTGTTTTTTACCACTTTGAGTGTAAGGAATTTCAGTTATTATTAAGTTTGTTTTTCCATAAGTACCTTCTTCTGTTTTTATTTTTGACCTTATAGATACTGTTCCATTACCAGTAGAATACAATTTAATCATTTCTTTTTTATTAATTATTATTCCCCCTGTTGGGTAATCTGGCCCCGGCATAATTTCAAGAATTTCTTCAAAAGTTATATTTGGATTTTTTATATAAGCTATTATTGCTTCTGTTAATTCCTTTAAGTTATGTGGTGGAATTTCTGTTTTAAATCCAACTGCAATACCTTCTGTTCCATTTATAAATAAATTAGGTAAGAATGTTGGAAGAACTGTTGGTTCTAATTCCGTATTATCAAAGTTTGGAACAAACTCAACTATATCCTTATTTAATTCTTTTAAAATTTCCATAGCAATAGGTTCTAATTTACATTCAGTATATCTCATAGCGGCTGCGCTATCTCCATCTATTGAACCCCAATTGCCTTGTCCTTTTATTAAAGGCTTGCCCATTTTAAAATCCTGTGCCATTCTTACCATAGTTTCATATACAGATGAGTCACCATGAGGGTGATACGAACCTAATACAGTTCCTACAACTTTTGCTGACTTTCTAAAACCTCTATCTGGCAGTAATCCTAATTGCCACATTGAGTATAAAATCCTTCTATGGACTGGTTTAAGTCCATCTCTTACATCTGGTAAAGCTCTATTAGTTATAACATCTATTGCATAATCTACATAAGATTCCTTCATTGTTTCATTATAATCAATCGTTTCTATTATTGGTTCTATTTCTTTTTCCATAATTAAAACCACTTCCTTTCTTTTTTATAAGTTATATGTTATATATAATATTAATGTTTTGTAGATATTCTACAACATTTTTATAAAAAAATTATACCTTTTTGGAATTTTTTTTATTCCTATTGTATAACATAATAATATAAATGATTAAAAAGGTTACTTTAAAGTATTATAGATTTTTATTTTTTTTATCTCATATGGTAATATGAGTTTATATAGATTTTATTAAAAAAATTTATAAGATATTTTTTATTAATTGGTGTTGCACCTTAATGGTGATTATATAGATGAAAAACTGAACTTTTAGTTCAGTTTTTTTTATATAATATTAATAAAAATATAAAAGGTGAAATAGATTATAACAATCTACTTCACCTTTTCTTCTAACATTTTAAAGAAATTATATGTTTCTGTACAGTTTTCCTTTAAAGTATCTTCTGAATATATATATTCAGTAAATGCAACAGCAAAGAATTCCTCTTTGTTTGTAGTTCCATAACTATCTATTAATCCATTCTTTTCTGTTTCAAATAAAGAATTGATATTACTTCTTTCAAAATCATTTAATATTTGATAATATATTGCATGACCAATTTCATGTATAGAAGTATCTGTGTCATATCCCACTAAATATAATTCATTTGAATTAACATTGTATAATCCATTAAAATGAGAAACACCATAAGCTTCTGCTATTTCTTCCATCTCATCTCTATCTATTAATTTAATATCTATTTCTAAATATCTAAGATAATCTTGGACTTTATATATATTATTTAAAACCATTTCTCTTTGTCTTTCATTATCTGTTCTTAATTCTATTTCATTTCTATAATAATTTTTAAATTCTTCTTTATTATCGAATTTTTCAAATTTTTCTGTTAAGTTGATAGGTTCTAATAATGAAATAGCATTTGCCTTATCTTTATTGAAACTTACAAATAAACAAACTACACATATTAAGTTTATAAGTACAATTTTACTTAATTTTATTCTTATTCCTTTCATAAAACCTACCTCCTTTTTCATTAAATTACTTATATTTCCTGTATTATATATTCATTATATACCATATTTTTTAAAAACGCAATATGTGGTGTTTAAAAATTTTTATCTACAATATATTGTATTTGACTTAATATTAAATTATGACTCATTTTTATAACTTTTTATTATTGACTTTGTTACTCTTGAATAAACTATAGTCATTTCTATTTCTTCATTTTTATTGTTTATAAACATTATATTGAAATGACTTAATGCAAGATTTTCTACATCATCAACTTCATAATTAGTTATAAAATATCTATCAAATTTTCCTTCACTAATTAAAAAGATTTCTTTAAAATCTTCTGAATTATATTCTTCTATTTCTATATTTTTCTTAATAAATTCATTTATCTTACTTTCAGGTTTTTGATTGTTTTTAATATCTTCATATAATTCTTCATTTTTAATCTTTTCAAAAACACTATTTATTACTGAAATTTCTTCTGTTAATTCTTCATTTAATAAACTATTTTCATTTAAAGAATTTCTTGTATTTTTAACAAAATCATTTTCTGAAATTATTGTTATATTAGTAATTAGATAATCTTTATTAAACTCTACTTTTACAGTATTTGATAAGAATTTATCCGTATCACCTACTGCATATACATCAATTGTTGCATATAATTCATTATCTATATTATATCCAGCATTTACCACTGATACATTATAATATTCAAAATTATTTTCTGAAAAGTATATATTTTCTCCTATTTGATTTATCGGATTATTTTTATTATTTTTAATAGATATATATACATCTTTTGGGAAATATTTAGATATTATATCTAAATAATCATTTTTAGAATAATTGTTTAAATAATATTCCTTATTTAAAACATCCTCAAACAATTGAGATGTTGTTTCAGAAATACTTTTTACAACATTGTTATTAATTATAATTTCTTCTTCCTTTAATGATTTTATATTAGCAATATCTATTTCATCTTCCGTTTTTTCATTTATTATAAATTTATCAAATGGGATTTGAACACAAGATACTAAAAACATTGGTAATAATATTGTTAATAATAGTTTAATTCCTTTTTTTATCTTCATAATTTTATAATTATTAACCTTCCTTTCCTTTTATTTGTAATTTAATTATACATTATAACAATATTTTATATTAAATAATTTTGAGTTATCATTTATAATATATTTTTATAATATTAAGACATTTTTTAAACCTACAAAAAAGTTATAACTTTTTATATGCAAATATAATTAAATAAAGGCAAATAAAAATAATTATTTGATAATAAAAAATATATTTGTACTATATCCCAGAAACTCATAACTTAGTAGAAAGTCAAAAGTTAATTGATAATAATGTGAAAATACAAACAACTATTTAAGATATTATAACAGAAGATGATAATTCAATACTATTAGATAGTGAATTTGAAACAATTCTTACTAATATAAATTCCACAGATTTAATTTATTATTAATTTGTTAAAATATAAATTATAAATTATGTATTATATATGATATAATATAGTAAGGAATACAATACTTATATAAAAATATAAAAAGGAGTTCGATTATGAATCAAAATTACAAAAAGTATTCATTTTATTTACTAATGTCCTTATTAATTACTTGCTTGGGGGCATTTGTCGGAAGTTTCATCAATAAAGCAAATATATATCTATATGTACCTTTATCCTTTATCTTATTATTTGCATTTTTTCTTACAAAGGGAAATGCTAAAAAAATAGTTTTTCTCATATTTTGTTATGGTGAAGGATTATTGCTTAGTCCTATAATTAAAACTTATTCATATACATCTTTAACTAATTGTTTAATAATAACAATATTAACAACTGCAGTATTTTTATTTATTGGTTTGAGAAGTAAAGATTTAAGTTACTTAAAAAATATCTTATTTATGTCTTTATTAGCCTTCTTAATCTTTCAAATCCTTAAAATATTCCTTCCTATTCCAAGTTTATCTTTTATAGGAGTATTAATTTTCTGCGGATATATAGCTTATGATATAAATAATTTTAAAATTGCAGAAAAGAGTGGTCATTTATCTAATGATGATATATTATCATTTGTTATGGATATGTATTTAGACTTAATTAACTTATTTATACACTTATTAGATGATTAATTTATAAACATAAAAAAGAACTTCGGCAACACATTAATTTACTGAAGTTCTTTTTTTAGTTAATCTAAATCCATATAATCCTTATCTAATATTTCTGCTAAAAACATCTCACATTCATCTCTACCCATTATTTCAATATTATATTTTATTATTCCCCCTTCTAATTTAAATATTTATATTTAAAATATAATTATTATTTTTTTGTATAATATATAATATATAATATATAACATATTTAGGTTTATAAAAAATAATTTTATTAAAAGGAGAGTTTATTATGAAAAAGAGAAAAATGAAAAAGTATATTCCTAAAAATACATCTTATTGTTATGACTTAAATGGAAAGCCTTGCAAATGGCATAGATTAATTAAAAATAAAAGAAAGCAAGAAAATGGATATTGTATGTATTTAAAGTCTGGTGATTGGGAAGAGAATGGAACTTCTCTTCTTTGGGATTTTGTTAAAGAGTGTGGTCTTAAAGAAGATTATAGATAAAATATATTAAAAGGAGGATATATATTATGAAAGAAAATGATATTAAATGGGCTTGGCAAAATAGCCCTAAGAAAGGCAGTTTTCATTGGAGAGAAACTTGTCGTTTGTGTAATAATTGGATATTAAAAGGGGAAGAATTTTATATAATAATAATCCCTGATGAAATTAGAAAAGAATATAAAATATCTAACTTCATAGTTCACAAAGAAGAATGGGATGAATTTTCAAAAGGATTATCTGATATAGAAATTGCAAAAAAGATAATTAAACATAAAAAACCAAGAAAGAAACCTTTAACTAATGAACAATTAAAAAATATTGAATATTTTAAAGAGGCTTGTAATCACTTTGGATTTAATAACTGTGAGATTTCAAGAAATAAAAGATTTGTTAAAATGAAGAAAAGGAAAACTTCTTTTACTTTAATTTATGATATTATTTTTGATAGAGTTAGTTATGATACTAAGACAGGAGAAGATTTATTTGGAAGATTATTCTCTAATGAATTTGTTGCAAATGTATGTAATAAATTTTATGAATTAAGGGGTCTTGATATAAGAGAAGATTTCTCTGTTGCTAAGATTTTAAATAAAACTGCAAAAGATGTTGATGAATTAATAAATAAATAAAAAAAAGGAGTAAGATTGTCTATAAATCTTACTCTTTTTACATAGTTATTTGTTAATGATAATTCGATTTTTTTTATAATAATACACTCTCCTTAATAAACTTTAAACTTTTATTTAAACCTTTTTCTGAAACTTTATTTTTATATTAATAAATTAGAAAAACTCCCTTAAAAAAGAGAGTTTTTAAACTTATTAATTATTCAGGTTATTATTGGAAATAAGAAGAATAACAAAAAATTTTTTATATAAACAACGCAAATAGTATATAATGAATTATATATATAAAGGTTTTTAAAATAAAGGATTAAAAGGAGATGTACTACGAATGGATAATAATGTGAGTAATTTAAGAGAAGAAAATAGTTTTGAAGAAAAGATGGGGAATTTATTATTTATTTCAGTTCCACTTGCTTTATTTTTAATAGTATCTTTTATAACATTAGGTTTATTAAAGGGACTTGCAATGTATTTTGTATCTTCCACTTTAATGTTAATTTCATGGAGTATTGAAACTTATTTAAAAAATGAAGTTAAGAATAAAATGAATAAGGTAATAATTGTTATTAGCTGGTTACTAATAACAATATTAAATGTTGTTTTAATTTTTAAATTATTTAATTTTTTATATTTGTATTAAATAATAGATAATTATAAAAAACGAAAAAGGGGAGATAATATATTATTATGAAAAAATTAGAATTTGAAAAAAATCTTGTTTTGTCATAATTTAATATCACCTTGTCGTTTTATTTATAATATTTTTATACACTATGTTTTATAATATCCATTAAATATATTATACCACATAATGCAATAACAAACAACATTAGATTAATATAAAAAAAGATGGGGATTAAGTGTTTATGTTACACTATATAATCCCCATCTATAACACTAAAATTAAGAAATTTTTAATTATTATTTACTTTCAATTTCTTCTTCTTTTGATTTTAGAAATAAATTATATCTTTTAAATCTCTTTTCTTCCTTTAAAATTAAATTAACATCTTCTTTTATAGATTGATTTAATTCTGGATTACTAAGCATTAACATTAAGTATTTATTATTTCCGCTTTGAGCTGTTCCAATGAAATCTCCAGCCCCTCTTAATTTTAAATCTTCCTTTGCTATTTCAAAACCATCTCTTGTTTTTGTAAATATATCAAACTTTTCTGTATTATCTGTTACTAAGTAACAATAAGATTTATCAGAACCTCTTCCTACTCTACCTCTTAATTGATGTAATTGAGAGAAACCAAATCTTTCTGCATTGTTAATAACCATTACAGTAGCATTAGGAACATTTACACCAACCTCAATTATACTGGTTGATACTAAAACATGATATTCTTTATTTTTAAAGTTTTGAATTTCATTAGAAATTTCATCTTCTTTCATTTTTCCATTAACTACTCCAACTTTAAAACCATGTTTCTCAAAGAATTTTTTAGAATTTTCAAATTCATCTTTTAAATTTATTATATTTTCAAATTTTTCATTTTCACTTTTATTTATTAAAGGACATACAATATATGCTTGTTTACCTTTTTCTAATTCCTTTAAAATTTTATCATAAACAATATTTTTTTTATCAATATTAACTATATTTGTTTCAACTTCTTTTCTTCCAGCCGGTTGAGTTCTTATAGTTTCTACATCAATTGTATCTCCATACATAGCAAGAGCTAAACTTCTTGGAATTGGAGTTGCCGACATTGAAACTCTATGAACATTTTCTAATTTCATTTTATCTCTTTGTTTTACTCCAAATCTATGTTCTTCATCTATTATTGCTATGCCTAAATTTTTAAATTTAACATCATCTCCAAATAGAGAATGTGTTCCAACTACCATATCAATTAAACCATCCTCTAAATCCTTTAAAATCGCTTTTAATTCACGCTTTTTAAGTTCACCCGATATAAACCCTACCTTAAATCCAAGTGGCTCTACAAGCTCTTTTAACTCCATATAATGCTGTTTGGCTAAGATGTTTGTTGGTGCAACTAAACAACTTTGATAACCATTTTCTGTAACAGTTAGCATAAGAAGTATAGCAACTAAGGTTTTACCAACACCTACATCTCCTTGAACTAATGCATTTAGAGTTTTTTTATTTTTAATTTTTTTACATAAATTTCTTAAAACTAATCTTTGGCCTTCAGTTAATTCAAAAGGAAGTTTATTTATTAATTCTTTGCATTTATCAAATTTTTTAATTTCTATATTTGAACTATCATGAACTTTATTATTTTGTTTTGATAATTCATAATTAAAGAAAAATAAATCATCAAATAATAATCTTTTTTTAGCAAGTTCAATATCTTTCATATTTGTAGGTCTATGAAATTTAATATTTGCTTTATATTTAGGAATTAAATCATATTTAGATAATAATGTATTTTCTAAATAATCATCTTTATCTGATAAATTTAACGCAGCTAATATAGATTTCTCTAAGAAATCTTGACTCATTCCACTTATTGAAGAGTAAACAGGATAAACTCTTTTATTACCTTCTATATCCTTACTTATAATTAATGGATTAGTCATTGTTCTAAAATTATTGTAATTTTCTAAATATTTAACTTTTCCACATACAATAACCTTATCATTAACTTTAAATTTCTTTTGAAGATAAGCTTGATTAAAAAAAGTTATATTCATTTTTGAATTTAAATCATCTTTTAATTTTATAATTATAATTCCATTTTTATTTTGAATTTCCGTTATAATACCTATTACTGCATCAAAACTATCATTTTCTAATTCTTTAATAAGTTTTGGTTTTGTAAAGTCATAATACTTTCTTGGAATAAAATCCACCAAATCCTGAATATTATAAATCCCCTTTTTATTAAATTGTTCCACCTTGTCTTTTCTCAATCCCAATAAATTTAAACTTGTCATTATACTCTCTCCTTTATAAAAAATAATTAAGGTCATTCAAGAATCTTCCCAATAATTAACCTTTTTATGTTATGTTAATATTATATATATTATATATTATATAATATATTATGTATTTTGAAATAGGAGCAAATAAATTTATGAATATAAAAAAAATCTTTATTTCTATTTTTTTTATAATTATTTTTATTATTTTTATTCTTTCCAAATTTCAATATTTTAAAAATTTATTAATAAAAATTCCGCCAAATGTACTTTTAGATAAAATAAATGCTGAATTTATTAAAGATGAATATTTTGATTGTTTAAATTTTGATAAAGATTTTAAAGAAGAGGATAAAGAAAATTATAGAGATTTAATAAATAATAATGAATTTGTAAAAAACTTTATAACAAATAATGATTTAAAGATTTTAATAACTAATGAAGATGTAAATTCAATTTATTTTAAGCTGCTAAACAACACATATAAGACTTCTGAAAATTTAAGGGGACTTTATATACCTAATTATAAATTAATAATAATGAAGAATAATGATATATCTAATCAAATTTTATCCTTAAATGATACACTTAAAAACTCTTTATCAGAAGAAATATTGGAAAAAATCAAAGATAAAGAAGAGGTTAGAGTAAGAGATATTTATGATAAAGAAAAAATTTTAGAAGTAAATAGAGAGATTAATGGAAATGTTTTTTATCACGAACTTGGACATGCTATCTTAGATTTTAGTGATATTGATTTAAACACAAAGATAAAAACTTATTTTTACTACAAAGAAGAATCGAAATATTTATTTAATAGAAATTACATAGTGAATAACTATGAAGAATTTTTAGCAGAATCTATTTCTAATTACCTTAATTATGGAGAAGTAGAACATAATAGTGAAAAGTTTAATAAAAATGAAAGTAAAATAAGTAAGTTTATAAAAGAATTAATTAAAAATTAAAACTATATTAAAACAAGGGAGAGGTTATGAAGATAATTAAAAAGAATGAACAAAAAGGATATATTTCAATTGAAACTGCATTAATAACAGGAATAATTTTATTTACGGGAGTATTAGCCCTTATGGCAATGCAAGCTAACCAAAATACTGTAACAACAGAATCTCTTAATTCTGTTGATGGTGCTGTTAATAACGCTGTAATATTAAATCCTTATGACAATTGATAAAAAGTATTAATAAATGAATAATAGGAGAATGATAATATGAGTAAACAATTAGCTGTATTAATTATGAGTGCGATTTTAATTATTGCTTTTGTAATAAAAAGTATCATATCAAGTGACGTTAAAACTTTACCATTAGAAATGGCTTTCATTATAAGCTCAACATTGATTACAATTTCTAAATTATAAAAAAGGCTCTCTAAAGAGGGTCTTTAATTTTTATATAAAATTTATTTTTTAATTCATCATATTTTATTTCCATTTTTTTGTTTTCTCTGTTTTGAATATATAAAATAAATATCTATTTTATAATAAAAAAGGTGAGATTAAATTCTCACCTACTATTCTGCTACATCAAAAATATATTTATTTATATCATCTTCTCTTTTAGAGAAATAAAGCAAAAAACTATCCCTTAAACATTCAAATTTAATATTCATAGAATTTTTAGATGTTGTACTTCCTCTGCTTGATTCTATCCAATAATTATTCCTTGGGTTTTTCTTTGTATAAAAAAATGTATTACACCAATTAAAGAAACCTCTTGGTTTTATTCCTTGGTCTATTGCTCTTGTTATAAATTTATAAATTATTATTATGTGACTTCGTTTTAAGTATTTTTCTCCTTTTGGAAGAGAATTATATTCATAATTATTAAAAGCTTCAAATAGATAATCTAATTTTTTAAATAAGTTTATAGATATGTTTTCATTTAATGATTTAATTCTTGATAAAGAAGAAATAAAATCTTCTTTTTCTTTTTTAGATAAACCAGTTCCCGGATTAGCTTCTAACATTAAAAAATATAAGGCCATATCGTATTTAATTGATAGATTTTCTTTATTAATACCTAATAGTTCAAATATATCATGATTACAAATCTTTTCTAATAATGTAAGATGTCGCCCTATTTTTGCTCTAAAAATTTCTATTGGTTTTACGGATATTCCTCCATTAATATTTACAAAAGTTTCAAGACTTTCTTCTATGCTACCAGTTTGCTCTACTGTTTTAATTTCATAATTTAGTATTTCATTTTGAATTTTTATGTCTAAATGTTTAAATGCTTTATTTTTTAAGTAATCAAATGGTTCTTTTATAACTTCTTCGCTAATTGCAAACTTATTATCAATAAATTTAAATAAAGTTAAAAGTCGTTGTCTTCCATCAATTATATATGAACATCCATCTTCATTTTTATAAATATAAATCTGTGGTATTATCATCTTATTTAAAATAGATATTAAAAAAGATGATTTTGTTTTTAAATCCCATTCTTCTGTTCTTGATACAATATTTTTATCAAATCCTTTTAAATATAATTGCAGTTCTCCTTTCTCATACATTTTTTTTAATTCTGAAACTTTTATACTTCGTTCTATTTGATTCATACAAATTCTCTCCTTAAAAAATATTTTTCTATAGTTATTTATATGTGATTTTATATAAAATAGTTCTTATTTGTGTATTTGTTTAGGTTTTATTTTATATTATTCCCATATTTTATATAAATATTTATTTTTTTATATAAAAAAAAGAACTATAAAAGTTCTTTTAAATTAAAAATTTTGAGGGAATTTTCTTAACTCCTTTTATATATATAAATCCTTCCTTTTGATAAAATGTTCTATCTTTAAAAGTTGGGATTTCATTTTCTAAGTGATATACTATTTCATTTAATTTAATGCCATGTCTTTTTTCAACATCTATATATCTCTTTGCAAAATATTGGATAGATGTATTTATGGAAGACTTATATCTATATTTTAAATAAGAATATACTTTATTTTCAGGTATATTAAAACATCTGCAATCGAAATAAATTGGATTTTTAGCATTAAAATACTTATTAAATATAAAAAACACTTCCTGTGAAATTAAAGAGTTTATTTTTTGAATATCTATACTTTTAAATATTTTACTTATAAAGATTGGATTTTCAAATATGATATTTATTTCATCATTAGAAACATATGTAATACATCTATATTTTTCTGAGATGTATTTACCAGTTCTTTTTAACGCATAAGAAAATGAATTTTCACCTTCATTTAATAAGTCTATATTAGGATTTTTGGTTACACCTTTCCCATCTAATCTTAATATTAAAGGTTTTTTTAAACTTATTTTATTTTTATATCTATTTTCTATATTCTTAAAAAAATTAAATCTTTCCATATCTTATACCTCTCCATAAAATTATTACAAAAAAATGGGAATATATAAATACTCCCATTAAATTTAATCAAACTGTCTGAATCACAGGTTTTCTAATTAAAATTTATTACTTTAATGTTTGATTATACTTTAATATATCTATTTAATTTTAATCTTATAACAGAATTTTGTATTATATTATAAAGTATTTTTGTAGAATATTTTATATATATAAATTTTAATATAAATAGAAAGGAATGATATTATGAAATTTTTTAATAAGAAAAAAAAAGAAAAAGTTTATTTAAAATATCACAATGATAAAGTATTAGAATTTGATACCGAAGATGAATTATTAAAATTTCAAGAAGAACATGAGGAAACTTTAAATGATAATAAAGTAGTAAATAATCATAATTATAATCTAAATGAAAATAAAGAAAATTCGCATCTATTATCATCTATAAAAAACAATAAACTATCTAAACACTTATTAACTATTGGATTATTGATGATTTTTTTATCTACATTTTTTGTTTTTATTAAATTTAGTGAAGTGAAAAATCCTTTTTCATATTTAAAAATTACATTTTCATTAAAAGATTTTAATAATATAAATAATCAAGAGAAGAAAGAAGAGGAAGAAGAAAAAATAGAAAACATAAGTGAAAAAGATATAAAACAAGAAGATAAAGTTGTAGAAGAAGAAAAAGAAATCGTAAATATTCAAGATAAAATACAAGAAGAAATAACTAATGCAGCAAATACTGGGTTAGTAGAAATTGTTGAAGTATTAAATAAAGATATTAGAAATAATTATAAATATTTAAAAATAGATATTTTAAATTTTTATAATGATAAAAATACTTTATACACTACTAAGAAAAATCTTGAATATAGAAAACTTTTAGCAATTAATAAATATAAAATATTAACTCAAAATGAATATTTATTTAAGAAATATGAGAAAATGGATGTTTATAATGATTTAAAAGAACGATATTCTATTTATGTTAATGGTGTTAATGAAATGATTTCTGATATGAATAGAACAGCCTTAATTAATAAATTTAATGACTTATTAAAAATTGATAATTCTTATGTAGAAAAATTAAAAAGTGAAAATTTACTGAATTAATTTTAAAATAGTATAAATTCAATTTTAAAAAGAATTTATACTATTTTTTTATACAAAAATAAAAAAAACATAAAAAGAATTTTT
>ERZ773359.2238-NODE-2238-length-24788-cov-9.457567_pt1 | contig 24788 bp, 22 predicted proteins | sample MGYA00374955_ERZ773359 | MGnify/ENA primary metagenome ERZ773359 (study PRJEB29098, sample SAMN04486028) | biogas fermenter metagenome | study: EMG produced TPA metagenomics assembly of the Biogas fermentation microbial communities from Germany - Plant 4 DNA1...
AATTTGCTCGGGTAAATATGGCGATAAAAGTATGTTTTTGTTTAATATTGACTGGTAAACTTGTTGTTTTTTATAATAAAAGAATTTATAAGATATCATATTTTTATTAAAACCTTTAGATGGTTATAAAATTAATAATATTTTTCTAAAAAATATACAAATGACTATTGAAATATATTGATTTTGTTATTATAATATTAAAAAAAGAATATTATAAAGATAGCGATAAGGAAGAGTACTTTAATTGATCATTAAAGAGAGCTAAAAGTTGGTGGGATTTTGGCATGTTAGATTAAAGGAAGCAGCCTTTGAATTTCATACTGAGAAATAAGAATAACTATTCTTAATTAGGTATAGACGTTTATCTCGCGTTAAAGAGACTTGAATGTAATATTCAAACTGAGTGAGTAATTTTATTACTTATTAGGGTGGTACCGCGGAACAATATCTTCGTCCCTTTTTTAGGACGGGGATTTATTTTTTATATGGAGGTTTGTTATGGAACAAATATTAGAGATCTTAGAAAAAAACTGTAGGTATAGCAATGAAGAAATAGCAACAATGACAGGAAAAGCTGTAGAGGATGTTGAGAAAGCAATAAAATACTATAAAGAAAATAACGTTATAGCAGGATATACAGCCTTAATAAACTGGGAAAATACAGGCAAGGAAACTGTTACTGCATTAATACAAGTAAAAATTACACCTCAAAGAGGTGTTGGCTTTGATAAGGTAGCTGAAAGAATCTATAAATTTAAACAGGTTAAAGCTTGTTATTTAATGTCTTCAGGTGGGTTTGATTTAACGGTTATCGTTGAGGGAAAAACAATGAAAGAAGTTGCATTATTTGTATCTGAAAAACTAGCTGTTCAAGAATTTGTTACAGGAACTGCAACCCATTTTGTACTAAAGAAATACAAGGATAACGGAACAATATTTAAAGAAAATAAAAAGGAAGATAGAGAGGTACTGTTTATATGAACTTAGAAAATATGATATTAAAAAACGTAAGAGATATGCCTCCTTCTGGCATTAGAAAATACTTTGATTTAATTAATGAAATGGATAATGTAATATCATTAGGAGTAGGAGAACCAGATTTTGTTACACCATGGAATGTGGTTGAAGCTGGTATATATTCTTTAGAGCAAGGACATACTCATTATTCGTCAAATGCAGGATATATAGAACTAAGAGAAGAAATTTCAAAATATCTATTAAGAAGATTTAACTTAAAATATAATGCTAGGGATGAAATATTAGTTACAGTAGGGGGAAGTGAAGGTATTGATTTAGCTCTAAGAGCCCTTTGTGGCCCTGGAGATGAGGTAATAATACCAGAACCTAGCTTTGTTGCTTATAAAGGATGTACAGCCTTTTGTGGAGCTAAAGCAGTAACTATAAATCTTAGACAGGAAGATGATTTCAAATTAACAAGGGAATTGTTAGAAGAAGCAATAACTGAGAGAACAAAGGTTGTGGTAATTCCTTTCCCAAATAATCCAACTGGTGCAATAATGACCAGGGAAGAATTAAAGGAAATTGTAGATGTATTAAAAGATAAGGATATTATTATACTATCTGATGAAATATATGCAGAACTTTCCTATGGAGATGAACATGTATCAATTGCAAGCTTTGAGGAAGTTAAAGATAAAACTTTAGTTATAAATGGGTTTTCTAAAGCTTATGCCATGACAGGATGGAGACTAGGATATATATGCGGAAATAGTGTTTTAATAGATGCAATGAAGAAAATTCATCAATATGCTATAATGTGTTCTCCAACAACAGCACAGTTTGCAGCAATTGAAGCATTAAGAAATGGTGATGACAGCGTTAGGGAAATGTCTAGGGAATACAATAGAAGACGTAGAGTTTTGGTTGAAGGTTTTAGAGATATGGGTCTAGAATGTTTTGAACCTTTAGGAGCACTATATGTTTTCCCTTCAATAAAAGCTACTGGTTTAACTTCTGATGAATTCTGCGAAAAGCTATTAATGGAAGAAAGAGTATTAGTAGTTCCAGGAAGTGCCTTTGGAGACTGCGGAGAAGGTTATATAAGAGCATGTTATGCCTCTTCTATGGAAGACCTAATGGAAGCAGTAAAAAGAATTGGAAGATTCGCGAAAAAACACATGTAGAAAAGGGCCAACGCTTTTCAATGGACAATTGAGAATTGACAATGGACAATTAGGGATGAAACTAATGTTTAGATTCTCTAATTTAAATAAGTTATAGTCTATTATTGGTCTATAACTTATTTTTGTTTAGCTTAAGATAAATCAACCTTTAACTGTGAATTTGTACACTAGAGTAGAGTGCATGACAAAATAAAATTTTTAAAAAAGTTATAAAATCTAAAAAACGTATCTATATATTTTTTAATTCAGCAAAAGCTGAATTAATTCCTAAAATGAAAATTGAAAATTGAAACCTGAAAACTGTTATTGGTATTATACCCAAAATAAATTTAAACTATTCTACAATATATTTCAACAAGTAAAAATCTTAAATTGTCACATACTAATAATGAAAATTAAATATAAAGGAGGTACAAAAGATGAAAAATAATAATTTAAAATCCATCATCTTATGCGCAGCTATAATTAATAGCATTATTTTTAACTCAGTAGAAGTTGAGGCAAAAAGTGTACAAGCTTCCGATAAAATAGAAAATAAGTCAAATGCACTTAGAGTTTTCAATAACTACAAATTTAATTTAGACGCAGACAAATTTGATGACTTTTGGACTCCTGAAAATGAAGGATATTTAGATCAATCACAAAAAGAAAGAATAAGTGAATTAAAAAATAAAGTTAATGAGGGGAAAATACTATCAGGCAATGAAAAAAATGAATTAAAAAATATGAAAACTGATGTTATTAGAAAAAAATTAGGTGATGAAAAATACGAAGAATTAGAAAAGCTAATAAAAAAGAGAGAAGGTTCAGTTGACCTAACTCTTGAAGAAAGACAAAGACTATATGAACTAGAAAAAGAAGCAAAATAGGAGATTAACTTATAAATAGCCAAAGAAATAACAATTCAGTTAAATGGAAAATATGAGAAAAGCACAAATCTATAGAGGATATGTGCTTTTCTCTTGTAATTAGCAAAAACTAAAACCTGAAACTTGATTACAGAATTGTATTTTTAGTTAAAAACTTAAACATTTCATAAATCAAGAAAAATACTTCCCTTGATTCATACCCTTCAAAGTTATGACTTCCAGATTCTAAAGTCAACAGCTTTGTATTTATGTTCTTGTCTTTTAAGCTTTTATATAATGATAAGGCATTTTCATAGGGGACTATCCTATCCTCTTTACTATGTATTATTAGGGTGCTTGGAGAGCTTTCATCAACATAATATACTGGACTATAAATATTTTTAATAAGATCTATATTTTTTAAAGCTGTTATATCCTCCTTTATTTTATCATCAATAATAGAAAAGTCTAGGGTAGATAATTCAGTAGGGCCAAAAATGTCTATTACATACTTAACCTCAGATGGATAGTTAGCAAGGGATTCATCATCAATAAATTCATCCTCTTCTGAGTAAGCTGCTAGTAGGGATAAATGAGCACCAGAGGATACACCAACAAGGCCTATTTCATCAGTATTAAAATTATATTCCTCCTTATTTTTATATACCCATCTAATAGCATCCTTTACATCAGATATTGGCTTGGAAATAGGAGTATCCTTTCTTAAAAGCTCATAGGAAAGGCTAATTATAGTAAATCCCCTTTTATTAAAGGCTTCTATTATAGGCTCCATACCTATAGGAAGACCATTATTACCATAGATCCAACTTCCTCCATGAACATAAATAACCACGGGAGAAGGGGAGCTTTCTTTTTTGGATTTATAAATGTCTATATATACATTATCAGAATTGCTGTTTTTATATTTCAAATTGCTTATATCCATATTAGTTGACGAATAATAATTATTTAAATCATTAATTGTTGCAATACTCTTGTTAGAGACCTTTATTTGATAAATAATATCTAAAGTAATTAAAAGGGGACCTCTTAAATAAAAACATATTGCTGCTGTTGTTACTAGTAGGGTTATTATATGTAATTTGATGCATTTCTTAATGTAATACAAAAGATGACCTCCTTAGATATAAGATATTTATATTATTGACATTAAATCCAATATAATAAAAAGCTTTTATTATAAATTAAAAAAATTATGAATATACTGTATTGATACTTTTAGTAATTTTAATAGGAGGTTGTTGCAGGAAAGCAACTTATGGGATTATGGATTTTATTGACTATGTTTCATACTTAGTATTAGAAAAATATCATAATAAAATGTTACTAATAGACAATTGTTCAGAAGAAGTTTTAATAAGTATTTTTGAAAGACTGCTTCAGAACTATATCTTTAATAAAAACAAGGTGCTTATTATCTCCCAAGGCTTTATTAACACCTTAAAGGAAGATAAGATAATTCATTTATTAAATGGAAAGGCGATTAATTTAACAGAGGATGTTGATTTTAAAAGTTATTTAAAAGAACAAATACTGAGCTTGCCAGAGCTTACAGGAAAAACCTACATAAGTAAGGTGGATGTTATATCTAGAAAGATTGAAAGAAAAACAGACTTAATTTCAAATCTTATAAAATTACTTTATGATAAAGATGAAAATAATTTATCTTTAGTAGAAAAGTACAATATTACTTATAAAAAACTTAGTAAATATGATTATTTATATAACTACTATAAAATATTTAGAATAAAGAAACCTTTTATGGATTATAGTTATTATGATATAAAAAATGCAAAAGAAAAGATTATTAATTCAAATGCAATAGATAAATATTTAAGATATAAAAGATATACTGATAACACAACGTTTAAAGTCCTAAAAGAGAGAATAAATAATTTTATACTAGAAGAGGCTTTATACAAGCTAAAGAATTTAAATAAGAGGGAGATCCTTCGAATACCTTTGATTAATTCAAAATATAAGAAGGATTTTATAGATAATTATTTTGTGAATCAAAATATGAAGGAAGAAGATGCAGTTATACTTGCTAATATTGTAAATATAAAATATAATTCTGAATTATTAAAGAAAAAGGAAAAGAAGAGCATATTTAAATTCTTAAATAAAAAAGTTAAGGATGATGAATATGAAAATAGGGTAAAACAGTTTAAGAAGATAGAAAATAAAATAAAAGAAGAGTATAAAACTAACTTAAATAGTTTGAATTCTTATATAAATGAAATAGTCTTCTTAAGGGATATATTAATAGATGAAGAGTACAAGGCCTTAATTAAAGGTTATATATACGGAGAAGATATTAAAGAAAAGCTAGAGTCTTATGAAAAGATTATTAGCATTACTTGCAATATAAAAGAAACAATTAATTATGTAAGTAATCTTGATAAAATTAAGGTAGATATTTTAGATTATAGTTATTCTAGTTTAGAATATAAGGATGAAATAAAAAACCTAATAGAAAATATAGATGTTTTAAAATTATATTTTGAAATAGAAAATATGGAAGTATTAAATAGGGATCTACTTGAAAGCTCTAATAAATACGAGAACCTTATTAATGAAATAAAGGCAGATTTAGAATATAAAAATGAGCTTATGAAAAACTCTCTTAATCTAATATGGAATAATATAATAAGAGAAAAGCTTCATGTATCGAAGCTAACTAAAGAAAAAATTGATTTTGATAAAGAGGAGCTATACGGAGATTTATTTCCTTGTATATTAACAGATTTAGATTCTTTATATAAAATAGAAAATTATAAAAACTATATTAATAATTTTGAAAAAATAATTATCTTTGATAAAGAGCTAAATAATAAGTATATTGATTTTATTGAAGATTTAAGTTTAAATGAAAAAATTATACTCCTATTAAAAGATAATAATATAAACTTAAATAACTTAATAGAAGATCGTGCTCATAAATTAAATGATAATTTAATAGAATTAGAAAATGACTTAACAAAGAAATTTTCTGGAACTAGAAGTGAAATATTTATAGAAAATCTAGGTAAGCATATAGGGGGTCTTGGTTATAACTATATACAAGGATATAGATTAGGCGCTTATAATATACCTATATTAATTAACGATATTAAATTAAAAAAGAAAATTGCAATATTAATAGATGGTAATATATCCAATTATAAAGGCTATACCTTTATTAATGATATATATATTAAGAAAGCATTAGAGGAGAAAAATATAGACTGCTATAGGATTTGGACTAGGGATATATGGCTTAACAAAGGAAAAACATATGATAAGTTAGAAGAGTTTTTAAATTCAAGGATAATCAATAAGGATTGACAATTTTATATAAAGAAACTATAATGATTAAGTAATTTAATAAGACAGTTCGTAAACCTCCTGTCTATAAACAAAACTAGGTAATGGTACAAGATTAATTTTCTTTCTTTGTATATTATTTAGAGGGTTCATTTTATGACTTCTCTATTTTAATGTCTAAGAAAATATAATTTATATGCTATTTACTTTGTGATTATGAGGTGTCTATTTTAGGCACCTTTTTTATTTTATATATAGAATTTTTATAGAAAGGTATGTGTACATATGAAAAATAATTTAACAAATAGGTTAGTAAAAACTGCTTTAGTTACAGCTATTTATGCCATAGTAACAATAATACTTGCACCAATTTCTTATGGGAATATTCAATTTAGGTTATCAGAAATTCTTGTTTTATTAGCTTTTATCGATCCCATTTATATAATTGGATTAACTTTAGGATGTTTCCTGGCTAATTTATATAGTGCTTTTGGAATACTAGATGTTATTTTTGGGACTTTAGCAACATTTTTAAGCGTTTCTGCTATGTCTTTAACAGCTAAGTATATGAATAAAGGAAGAATAAGTTTATTTATTGCATCCTTATGGCCAACAATTTTTAATGGTATCATTATAGGATGGATGTTAAATATAGTAGCAAATTTACCGCTCTTTTTAACTATGACGGAAGTTGCTATTGGGGAATTTGTAGTAGTAACAATTATAGGGGTTCCTGTAATGTCAAAACTATTTAAGAAATACTCATCTAGGTTAATGCATAATGTATAAGGAGTTGTCTAAGACAGCTCCTTTTTTGTACAAGGAGTTGTATAAATGATGTTTTTTAATTAAAATGAGTATATAAGTATAAATAGTAAGGAGAAAATAATGAATTTAATTACATTAGAAAATATAAGTAAAACATATAGTGAAAAGGTACTTTTAAATAATATAAATTTAAGTATAAGTGATGGAGAAAAAATAGGCTTAATAGGTTTAAATGGAGCTGGAAAATCTACTTTACTAAAAATACTTACAGGAAGAGAAGAATTTTTCGATGGAAATATAATAAAGGGAAAGAACATTAGAATAGAGTACTTAGCCCAAAACACTGAGTTTAATGAAGATTCTACAATACTAGAACAAATATTTAGAGGCGACTCAAAAGAAATGAGACTACTTATGGAATATGAAAATATCCTAGAAAATATAAAATACGATGAAAGCCTTAATGATAAGTTAATAGAATTACAAAGCCAAATAGATACTATGAATCTTTGGGAATTAGAAAGTGATGCGAAAACAATATTAACCAAGTTAGGTATTAAAGATTTTAATAAGAAAATGGGGGAATTATCAGGGGGACAAAAAAAGAGAGTATTTCTTGCATCTGCATTAATCACTCCTTGTGAACTCTTGGTACTAGATGAGCCTACTAACCATTTAGATTCAGATTCTATTGAATGGCTTGAAGAGTATTTAAATAATAGAAAGGGATCATTACTAATGATTACCCACGACAGATATTTCTTAGACAGGGTAACTAATAGAATTATTGAACTAGATAGGGGTAATCTATACTCATATAGTGGTAATTATAGCATGTACCTAGAGAAAAAGGTTGAAAGACTACAGGTGGAAGCTGCAAAGGAAGAGAAGAGGCAAAAACTAATTTTAAAAGAGTTAAAATGGGTTAAAAGGGGAGCCAAAGCAAGAACTACTAAGCAAAAAGCAAGGCTTCAAAGGTTTGATGAATTAGTAAACCAAGAATACAATGAAATAAATACAAATATTGATATACCTTTCATAGGTAAAAGACTTGGTAAGAAGATAATTGAAATAAATAATATATCTAAAGAATTTGAAGACAAAACAGTAATAAAGGATTTTAGCTATATATTTACTAAGGAAGATAGGGTAGGTATTGTTGGACCAAACGGAGCAGGTAAAACTACCTTAGTTAACTTAATTACTAATAATATAAAGCCTGATAGCGGAACAATAGAAATTGGAGATACAGTTCAAATAGGTCTATTTAGCCAGGATGATAGGGAAATGGATTTAAATATGAGGGCTATAGACTATATAAAGGAAGTAGCTGAATATATACCAACAGAAAAAGGTGACTCTATAACAGCATCCCAATTAGCTGAAAGATTTCTATTTGATGGAACAATGCAATATACCCCTATAGAAAAGCTATCTGGAGGGGAGAGGAGAAGACTTCAATTACTAAGGGTGCTAATGGCATCTCCAAATGTACTAATACTAGATGAGCCTACAAATGATCTAGATATTGAAACCTTAAAGATACTAGAAGACTTTTTGGATGAATATTTAGGTGTGGTTATTATAGTTTCTCACGATAGGTATTTCTTAGATAGGTTATGTAATAAGATATTTGCATACGAGGGTAATGGACATATAAGGGAATATGTAGGTAACTACAGTGATTACTTAGAGACTAAAGAAGATATAATCGTAGAAAAAGAAGAAAGACAAAAGGTAAAGAAAGAAAAGCCTAAAAAGAATAATAGCAGCAAGGGATCTTCTAAACCTAAATTTACTTTTAAAGAACAAAAAGAGTTTGAAAATATCTATTCTGATATAGATACTTTAGAAAGTAATATAGAGGCATTAGATAAGAAAATGAGTGAAAACTCTAGTAATTATGGCTTACTAAATGAATTACTAGCTGAAAAAGAAGAGCTTGAGGAAGAGCTTTTATACAAATATGAAAGGCTTGAATACTTAGAAGATTTAAATAGACAAATAGAAGAGTATAATAACAAGTAAGAGTTTGGAGTTTGGAGTTTGGAGGACTGAGCTTTGGACTGAGTGTGGAGTTTGGAGTTTGGGAGATGTAGCAAGTAAGAAGAAAGTGGGTATAATCATGGAAGTACAAATCTTTATAAAGGGAACTAAGGAACCTTTAATATATAAGGGAGATAGAATAGATATATTAGATTTTAATTTAAATGGAGTAGACCACAAACAAATAAGAGTGTTTAAAAAGGGTAGGTCTAAGTCTGAACTAATTAAGTCTGATTTAATAAAAAAGATAGTAGAAAGAAAGTAAAAACTTAAACCTTATTATTCTAAAAAGGTTTACAATAACATAATATTAAATAAGATACAAACAGCATGTACAAAAAATGTATCTAGTGTTCTTAAGGCACTAACAGCTATTATATAAATGTGTCTTGTTTATATATATTATGAAAGGAAATTTGCATGGATAATTTATTAAGTAAGTTTAGGAATGAAATGATTAAGCTCTCGGAGATTGAAGGAGAAGAGGATTCCTTTTATGAGGGCAACCCTATATATAACTTTATAGACAATATAAGTTCCATAAGAAAAGAAGAGGAGAGTAGTATAATTTCAAGGTATGAACAATGCTTGAATTATGATTATAAAGAGGCATTGAAACTTCTAATATTTGTTCGTGATAAAGTTGATGGACTTGGGGAAAGAAGGATATTTAGGGTGTTATTAAGGTACTTAGCTGAAACTAATCCAAAGTTTGTTATAGAAAACCTAGCATTAATACCAAAGCATGGAAGGTATGACGATTTATATGCCTTATTTAATACTCCTATACAGGAAGATGTTATAGAATTATTTAAAGAACAAATATCCTTAGATGTAAAGGCTGAAAAACCCTCTTACTTAGGAAAGTGGCTAAAATCAGAAAACACATCTTCAGAGGAATCAAGGAAATTAGCCTTAGAAACAAGATTAGGCCTTGGTTATTCCAGCAGGGAATATAGAAAACTATTATCTTTTCTAAGAGAGAGAATAGGGGTACTTGAAAAAAATATCAGCTTAAAGAGATATGATAATATAAATTACCATGATATAAGCGCAAGAAAATTATTAAAGTATAAAAGTCTATTTTTAAAGGAAGATCCCATATATTTTAATGAATATATAAATAGTGATAATTTTATGTTAAAAGATCCTTTACCTATAATTAAAGAATTATGTAATAAGGAATCCGCTTCAAAGGAAGAAAAAGATTTAAATGTGCAACTATTTAATAAATATTTAAAAAGTGCTAATAATTATTCAAAGGATGAAACTCTTGTTATTAACGGAATAAATGAAGATAGCAAACTTAAAAAAGATATATATGTATTTATAATGATGACTCTTTTATACAAAAGTTTAAATTCAAGCAGGTTTAAAAACTATTATATGTACTTTAAGAAACATCCTAAATTCAATAAAATAATAGGAGTGGATATGCTGCAAGATATTGAAATATTGAAGTCCAGCAATAACCTTAAAGAAGGTAGCTTGTTTGAAGCATTAGATCTATTATTATTAACGATATTGAGGAAGAATATAAGCTTAGATGATATTCCAGACACAATTTTATATATTAATAACTCTAATGAATTAAAGGCAGATGAAATTAAGGAATACTTTGAAAAGAATTGGTTCAATATAAGAAAGAAGCCTAAAATAAAGATATTAAACTTAAGTAGTAATAAATTCAAACTTATTAAAGAAGATAATATTACATTTATTTATGGCTATAAGAACAAGTACTTAAAAAATATTATTGAAGATATAGAAGTTGATGAAGTGGAAGAAGTTAGAGAAAAATTTAAACAAATAAATTATGATATTAAATATGTATAAATATAAATTTTAGCTATAAGAAAATAGAAGTATAAACCTAAATCGAGTGAGAAATATTATCATTTGGTTTGGGTTTTTTATTTACTGAAAGCATAATAGAAAATAGTATTAATTTAGATTAGTTTACATAATGTTTATTATGTGTAACATATAGAAATTTCAGATAAAATAAAAGAACCAATTATATAAAACAGAACAAAAAAAGAAATGGATTCTGTTAAAAAATCAAATTCAAGAAAGTTATAAAATTAGGCTTTGAATGTTTAAATAAAAAGTTAATATTAAAATTCTAACAGAATTGATTTTGTATTTGTGGTTATATAGTAAGAAATCTAAAAGATTTACATGTGGATCTTAATTCAAAATTATACGGGTTCCTGGAATGTCACTAAATAAAGATCTTTGGAATTTTAACAAAATGATAACTAGTAACACCCGTGGATAAAAATGTGAACATAATTATTCAATATTAGTTTATAGCAAAATAAACAATATATTCTTAAATTGTACTTATAAATTACAAGGTTAGATAAAATAACTTAAATACATTGCAATTTGAGTTGGTAAGAAGAATTTATAAGAATTAATGTCTAAAATCATAGAAATTGGTTAATTTAGGTGCTGGTTTAAATGAAGATTTCTAAAAATTTAGCTATCATTTCACTTTAATACCTATATTCAATTTCGCTAAATATACATTTAGTGAAATTCGTTATATTGCAAAAGAAAATCTTCTGTGATATAATGAAATCAAGGGTTTGGAACGATTTCGGGGGTGTAAAAAATCATGAATTTAAATGCGAAAAATAATAAATATAGAAATTACCCGTATTCACAAGAAATAATGTCGCTTTTGCAAGTAAATTTGTCAGATAAAGAAGTGAAAAAATTAAATAAGGTTTATGAAGAATACAATAAACTTGGTATGGATAAGGTTTATGAACCTATAATTGGGGATTTGTTTAAATTTACAGTTGTTCATAAGCTTACAACGGCACAAATCGCTGCAATATATAATACCGGAGTTAGAAATGTTCAAATCTGGTTAAAGGATCTCGGCCTTAACCGGACTATTAAAAAAGCTAAAAAGATTGCTAAGAAAAATAACTCAAAAATAGAAATGGATTCTGTTGAAAAAATAAATTCTAGGAATGATAATCTTTTAGCCAAATACGGCATTCAACAGGTTGAAATTAAAAACTTACCAGAATCCGTTGTGGATTTTCTTAATTATCTCGAAACAATTAAAGGTAAATCTATAAACACAATCAATGGGTATGAAATTGATTTAAGTTTGTTTTTTAGATTCTTAAAAGTGTACAAGGGTTTAGAAACAAATACTGATGTAGAATTTGAAGAAATTAATATAAAAGATATTGATAATGATTTTGTTAGAAAAATTAAACTTACAGATTTATATGCTTATTTATCCTTTGTAGAAAAACAAAGGATAAACGGAAATCATGCCAGAGCACGAAAAGTTGCTACATTAAGAGCTTATTTTAAGTTCCTGCAAAACAAAGCAAAAATTATAGAATACAATCCAGCTTTAGAACTTGAATCACCAAAGATCAATAAAAGAAATCCAATTTATTTAACTCTTGATGAAAGTTTAAAATTACTAAATAGCTTAGATCAAACTGATAAGAACTATTATAGAGATTATTGCATTTTGACCTTGTTTTTAAATTGCGGAATGCGTTTATCAGAACTTTGTGGAATTAAAATAGATAAGATTAAGGGAGATACTTTAACAATCATTGGTAAGGGAAATAAAGAAAGAACTGTTTATTTAAATGAAGCTTGCTTAAAGGCTATAAATAACTATATGAGAGTTAGAGATGATTCAAAATGTATAGGAGATGCAAAAGAATACCTACTACTCTCCTCCCGCCACAAACCAATAAATAAAAGAACTGTCGAATTACTAGTAAAAAAACATATACAAAATGCAGGTCTTGATTACAGCAAATATACTCCTCATAAATTAAGACATACTGCTGCTACCCTTATGTACAAGCATGGAAATGTTGATATTAGAAGTCTTCAAAGTATTCTAGGTCACGAAAACATTTCAACTACACAAATATATACTCACGTTGACGATGAAATATTAAGAGATGCAATTAAATCTAACCCACTCTCAAAACTATAAAGAAAAAGGTTCTGCATATAACAGAACCTTTTTTTATAATTAAAATTTCAATTTTGAACCTAGCGAAAAATTCATATTCTGAAGCTTGCTTGAAGGATATGTTCCTCAGCTGAAGCGTCTCTCGCTTTAGCCTATGTATTTCCTAACGCCAGGAAAAATTTCTTCTGTTAGATCTTCTAAGTCTCCTTCTTCAAATATACCTAAATCATCAATATATTCTACATTATCAAAGGCATCAATATAGTCCTCATTATAACTTTCTTCTATAATTGTATAGCTATCGTCAACAAAAGCTTCAGTGTCTTCTTGAGCTTCTTTTGATTCTTTCATAGCTTTTAATGCTTTTATGTATTCAGTTTCTAAGAATTCATTTTCTTCAACAGTTTTAGCTATATCTTCTATTCTAATAGCCCTTAAATCTACTCCATATTCTTTTAAACAATCACCGCAATTATCGCATATTCTGTTAGCATAAATATCGCAATAATCATCTTCTGTGTATTTATTTAATTTCATAATTAACACCACCTATATACTATGTATTTATACATAACTTATATTATATCAAATGTGATTTGCTATATCAATTGTTATAATTATGGGATAAACATTATTTTTAATAGAACGTAAGTTTGATATTAGATATATTGTATGATATAATATTCTCAAAAGAGAGGTGTTAATAATGGATGAACTCAAAGATAAACAATTAGAAATTTATGAATTTTTAAAAATATTTACAGACACTAAAGGATATCCACCTTCTGTAAGAGAAATATGTGAAGCTGTTAATTTAAAATCTACTTCTACTGTTCATGGTCATTTAAGAAGACTTGAGAAAAAAGGTTATATTAAACGTGACCCTACTAAACCTAGAGCATTAGAAATTATTGAAAATACAGTTAACAAAAAAGAAATGTTAAACGTGCCTTTAGTTGGAAGAGTTACAGCTGGAACACCTATTTTAGCTACGGAAAATATAGAGGATACCTTCCCTATTCCATTAGATTATATAAAGCATAATAATGAGTTATTCATGCTAAAAGTTACTGGAGACAGTATGATTAATGCAGGAATTCATAATGGTGATTTTGCAATAATAGAAAAAACACAAACAGCTGAAAATGGTGATATAGTTGTAGCATTGATTGAAAATGATGCTACTATAAAAACATTCTATAAAGAAAAAGGACATATTAGGCTTCAACCTGAAAATGATGCCATGGACCCTATTATAGTAAAAGATTGTGCTATACTTGGTAAATTAGTTGGTTTATATAGAGCATATTAGAAAAATAAGAGTCATACATATATAGTATGACTCTTATTTTTTTTGGAGGTGCATTTTGAAGTTTGCAATTTATAGAAAGAATTCTCATTTAGATGATGAAAAGGAATCACTTTTAGAAGAAAAGGATATTCCAAGAAATAAATATAATGCAATAATACTATTGATTAGAGTTCTTGTTGCCTGTATTTTTGCTTTTGGACTTGGTTATTTCCTGTCTCCTACAGTTGAGAGTTTTTTAGATGATTTCATTATTGTTGGGATAAAATTCATATGTATACTTATTTTTATGTACTTAAGCATAGGATATCTTTTTACATTGATAAGCACTATGCTCCTACCTAAAGCTTTTACAAAAGATAATATTAAAATATACTTAAGGCTTTTTTCAGCTAAAGTAAGATCAGATCAGTACATTAAAGAAGGAAGGATAATATTTTCCTTATTAGTTCCCTTTTTTCTTTTATCAGTAATTCCAATAATTTATTTTATACTTGACCATACAATTAATGGCTTCAATCTTTATTTATATGCATTTATCTCAGCATCAACGATAAAATCTGTTTCCTATCTATTTTATGTAATTGCATACGCTAGAAAATATGCCGATGACATTAATGTAGAGATATATGATTATATTAATTAAAAAAGGCTGCACAGGGCAGCCTTTTTTTATATTATGTTATTTAGAGCTATTAAAACACCTATTTTGGCATGGTCAAAAGTAAGTCCCCCTTGAAGGTATGCAATGTAAGGATCTCTTATTGGAGCATCTGCTGATAGTTCTATTGAAGATCCTTGAATAAAGGCTCCAGCAGCCATTATAACCTCATCATTGTACCCAGGCATCGGCCATGGTTCACACTCAACAAAGGAATCTATTGGTGAACCTTTTTGAATTCCCTTACAGAAATTAATTAACTTTTCTTTATCCTTAAACTTAATAGCTTGAATTATATCACTTCTTTTTTCATTAGATTTAGGTAATACTTCAAAGCCAGCAAGTTCCATAATTCTAGCGCAGAATACTGCACCTTTAACAGCTTCCATAGATATATGAGGAGCTAAGAATAAACCTTGGAATAATTCTCTCATAAGACCAAAAGTTGCACCACACTCCCCTCCTATTCCAGGAACAGTTAGTCTGTAAGCTGCTTGTTCTACATATTTAGCCTTACCTGCTATATAGCCTCCAGTTGTTGAAATTCCTCCTCCTGCGTTTTTAATTAGAGATCCTGCTACTAGATCAGCTCCTACATCTGTTGGCTCCTTAGTATCTATAAATTCACCATAGCAGTTATCTACAAAAATAATTATATCTTCTCTAAGGGCTTTTATAAACTTAATAACTTCTTCTAATTCACTAACTAAGAAGGAGTTTCTCCAGCCATAGCCAGTACTTCTTTGTATATGTACAAGACTTATGCTTTCATCTGCTAATATAGTTTCTTTTATATTATCAAAATCAAACTTTCCATTTACTAAATCTACTTGTTTGTAGTTAACACCATATTCCTTTAAGGAACCAATGTTTTCCTTTCCGCTTATACCTATAACATTATGAAGGGTATCATATGGTGCACCTGAAACACATAGCATTGTATCTCCAGGTCTTAGGTTACCCATTAGTGCACAGCCTATTGCATGAGTTCCGCTAACAAAATGAGGTCTTACAATAGCACTTTCTGTATTAAATATCCTTGCATATACCTTATCTAAAGAATCTCTTCCGATATCATCATAGCCATAGCCTGCTGAATTAGTAAAATGAGTGTCGCTTATTCTTTCGTCTTGGAAAGCCTTTAACACCTTCATTTGATTGTATTCTCTTATTTCATCATAACCTTCAAAAATTTCTTTAACATCTTTGATAGCTTGTTTATAAAGTTCAAAGGTTTGATATTTTATTCTATAATTTTGCATCATTAATTCTTCTGTTTCTCTTAGCATATAAATTATTACATAAAACTAATTATGTAAATCTCCCTTCTAAAATAATATTTTTTATAATTAAAATATTAGCATATTTTATCATATTTTCAAAGGAAATTATAACAAGAGGACATATGTAAGTTTACTTATTCCGTCGCTTCGCTCCAAGTCAACGTAAACTTACATATGTCCTCTTAAAAACTGAAGGATAGAAAGTATAATTATATACTTTCCTGTACATTAAAGAAGAGTAGGATTGCCCTACTCTTCTGAACTATTTCTAAAAAGTATTTGGTTAGCTGGAGTTATTGTTGTTATAGCATGCTTATAAACTAATATTTGCTTTCCATCTGAATCTAGTATTACTGTAAAACTATCAAAGCCCTTAACTAATCCTTTTAATTGAAATCCACTTGATAAATAAATAGTTACAGGTATTTTATTTTTCCTTGCCCCATTTAGAAATATGTCTTGTAAATTATTTTGTTGCTTTACCATAAGATATAACCTCCACAAATTTTATTATTTTAAGCTTTAAAATCTTTTAGAATATATTCTAAGATTTCATCATCATTACTGTATAGGTCTTTATTTATAAAAATTGCTCTAGGATCTCTTCTAAACCATGTTAACTGCCTTTTAGCATAATTTCTTGTTCCTTTTTTAATCATTTCTACTGCCTCTTCTAGAGAAATTTTACCTTCCAGGTAGTAAAATACCTCTTTATAGCCTATACCCTGCATTGATTGCATAGAAGAATTATACCCCATATCTTTAAGTTTTATACATTCCTCTAGAAGTCCTGATGACATCATTATATCTACCCTTTTATTAATTCTTTCATATAACTTTGCCCTATCCATGTTTAGAACATAGTATTTAATATCATATTTTCCATTATAGAACTCTTCTCCTGCATTAAAGGAACTAAAGGGCTTACCAGTTAGTTTATATACTTCTAATGCTCTTATAACCCTTTTTCTATTATTGTAATGTATTTCACTATAACTAATTGGATCAATATCTTTAAGCATATTGTGAATAAACTCGTTGCCTTTTTCTTCTGCTAAGTTTTCTAATTCTTTTCTATATTCTTCATCACTTTCAGCTTCAGTAAAGTCCATATTGCAAGTTACAGAATTTATATATAGTCCTGTGCCACCTGCTAAAATAGGCAGTTTATTTCGTGATAGAATATCTTCAATAGCCTTTGTGGCCCTATCTTTATAATCAGAAGCAGAAAACTTTTCAGAGGGTTCTATGATATCTATCATATGATGCTTTATTCCCTGCATTTCCTCTTCTGTAACTTTAGCAGAGCCTATATCCATATACTTATAAATTTGCATAGAATCTGTTGAAACTATTTGGCCATTAAGGGCCTTTGCTAACTTAATAGACAAATCAGTTTTACCAACAGCTGTTGGCCCTGCTAGAACTAATATTTTATCTTTCATATAATCACCTTATACTATTCTTCTAAATTTCTTTTCAAGCTCGTAATTAGTAAATTTAATAATTACAGGTCTTCCGTGAGGACAATGGAAAGGATCATCTATATATCTTAAATCATTTATTAATTTTTCCATTTCCATATTCTTTAATGAATCATTTGCTTTTACCGCTGCCTTACATGCCATAGTTGCAATTTTATTATATTTAACTTCAGTAGTTTTACCACTGCCTAAGGCTTTAATATTATCTAGTATATTTATAAATAAGTTTTTAGGATCTAGCCTTCCTACAAAATAAGGTACTTCCTTTAAAGCTATTGTATTTCCCCCAAAGTCTTCAACTGTAAAACCTGCCTTAGAAAATATTGAAGTATTTTCTTCATAATAAATATAATCATCTGTAGTTAGATCTATAAGGGCAGGTACTAGTAGCTTTTGTACTACTATATCCCCCTCTTCTATACTTTTTAGATACTTTTCAAAAAGTATTTTTTCATGGGCTGCATGTTGATCTATCATATATAATACTTCATCATATTCAGCTAATATATAGGTTTTATTAAATTGACCTATTATCTTTAAATCAGGAAACTTAGGACTTTTACTTTCAGTTTCTATATAACTATTACTATTTTGATAGTTATTGTTATTTTCCTTTATAGATTCATTATCTATGATTTCATTATTACTATGACTACTATTATTATTGACATTTGCCTTTATATTAAGCCTTCCCTCCTCTTTTAAAGCTTTTAAACTTTCAAATAGTTCTTCTTCCTTTTTAATATCATTATAAGACAAGCTATTTGAAGTGGAAGATTCATTTTGTCTTTCAATAGGAAGAGTTGGTTTATTATCTAAATCCCTTATTTCCATATTAAAAGTTATTTCTTCAACCTTTTCTTCTTCTACAGCTGATCTTATCTTCTCGTCCTCTGGAATAAAGAATTCATTAAATACTTCATTTTTAAAGGATTTATGTACAGCATCAAATACCTTTTTAAATATTCCCCTATCTTCTTTAAACTTAATTTCTGCCTTTGTTGGATGTATGTTAACATCAACAAACTCAGGATAAACCTCTAAAAATAGTACAAAGAAAGGAAATTTACTTACAGTTGCAAAGGACTTAAAGGCATTTTCTACTGCTGCCACAATAGTCTTGTTCTTTATATATCTGCCATTAACAAATATACTTTGATTATTTCTAGAGCCTCTAGCAACTTCCTCTTTACCTATATATCCATATAGAGAAATATCATCTTCCATAGATTCAAAATATATTAAGTTGTCGCTTATTTTTTTTCCGTATATAGTTCTAATTACATCCTTTAAATCTCCAGTACCATAGGTATGAAGAACCTTTTTTCCGTTATTATATAGCTTAAAGGATATATCAGGATGAGATAAGGCTATTCTATTTACTATATCATTAATTAAGGAACCTTCCCTGGAAGTAGATTTTAAGAATTTTAATCTTGCGGGAACATTATAAAATAAATCCCTTACTTCTATTATTGTACCCTTATTAGTTCCAACTTCACTTGTATATTGTATTTCTCCACCTTCAATAGAAATTCCTGTACCGAATTCATCTCCATCTATTTTAGTTTTAAGAAGTACTTTTGCAACAGCAGCCACAGAGGCTAAAGCTTCCCCTCTAAAACCTAGAGAGTTTATAGAATATATATCTTCCACATTCTTTATCTTTGACGTAGCATGGGGTAGAAAAGCCTTTTTAACATCATCCTTATGTATCCCATTACCATCATCTATAATTCTAATAAGAGAAATACCACCCTGTTCTACTTCTATTGTAATATTTTTAGCTTCTGCATCTATAGAATTCTCAACCAACTCCTTAACAACTGAAGAAGGACGTTCCACAACCTCCCCAGCCGCAATTTTATTAGAGGTATGTTCATCTAATAAATTTATTCTTTTCATTGTTTTTCACCTTCACCTCCATTACTAAAACTCCAAACTCCACACTCAGTCCTCCACACTCCAAACTGCTGAATCTCCAAACTGCTGAATCTCTACCCTGTTCTGTTATTTTAATTTTTTCGCCTCAAGTGTTAATTTATACAGCGTATTCATTGCTTCCATAGGAGTTAAAGCCATTATATCTATATCAGCAATTGTATAAATTAAATTATCCTTTTCTATCATTGTAAAATCTATTTGATAATCATTAAGTTCATCAATAGGTTGTTTTTTAGACTCTTTCTTTGTAGTAGTGTTTTCTAATTCTGCTTCAGCATTTATAGTACTTGAAAATGGATTATTTTCTTCAGTTTTATCAATTGCTACTTCCTTAATAGAAGAAACATCTATTGAATTATTTTCTGAAGAACTTTCTAGGGTAGATAGTATTTCTTTTGCCCTATTAATAACTTCCTTTGGCAGACCTGCAAGTTTTGCAACTTCTATACCATAAGATTGGTCTGCTCCACCTTCTACTATCTTTCTTAGGAAAATTATATTATCATCAACTTCGCTAACAGCAACAGAATAATTTTTAACTCCCTCTATAACACCTTCTAGTTTTGTTAATTCATGATAGTGGGTTGCAAATAAAGTTTTACATTTAAGGTCATTATTTTTTGAAATATATTCTATTACTGACCAAGCTATACTAAGTCCATCATATGTAGATGTTCCTCTTCCTACCTCATCTAATAAAACTAAGCTCTTTGAAGTAGCATTTTTAAGAATATTAGATACTTCCCACATTTCAACCATGAAGGTAGATTTACCCCCTGCTAAATCGTCAGAAGCTCCTATTCTTGTAAAGATTTTATCGCATATAGAAATATTAGCAGATTTAGCCGGAACAAAGGATCCTATTTGAGCCATAAGGGTAATAAGTGCCACTTGTCTCATATATGTAGATTTACCTGCCATATTAGGACCTGTTATAAGAAGTAGCCTATTATCCTTTTGATTTAATGTAGTATCATTAGAAACAAACTCACCCTTACCAATTACCTTTTCTACTACAGGATGTCTTCCTTCATTTATTTCTATAATGCCTTCTTCATTTATATTAGGCTTAACATAATCATTTTCTACAGCTACTAAAGCTAAAGTAGATAAGGCATCTAAGGCCCCAATAATTCTTGCACTTTGTTTAAGTCTTGGTATTTCCTTTTCTATAGAGTCCCTTACTTCTACAAATAAGTCATATTCTAAAGTAACTAGCTTTTCTTCAGCACCCAAGATCTTATCTTCCATTTCTTTTAATTCTTGAGTTATAAATCTTTCTGCATTTGCCAGTGTTTGCTTTCTTATATATCTTCCTTCAGGAATAGCATCATAGTTAGCTTTAGATATTTCTATATAGTAGCCAAAGACTTTATTGTAACCAACCTTTAGAGACTTAATGCCAGTAAATTCTCTTTCCCTATTTTCTAAAGCAGCTATCCATTCCTTACCATGAAGTTTAGCTGTTCTTAAGCTATCTACCTCTTCATTGAAACCATCTTTTATTATGTTACCTTCCTTTAAGGTAATGGAAGGATCATCTAATATTGCCCTAGATAAAAGTTCTTTAATATCTGTTAGTTCATCTAAATCATTATGCCATTCTTTTAAGATACTTGAAGTAGCTCCTGATAAATGCTTCTTAATTCCTGGTAGTTTTTCTAAGGAGCATTTTAATGAAACTAAATCCTTAGCATTTGCATTCTTATTGGATATTTTACCTACAATTCTTTCTATATCATAAATTTCCTTAAGTAAATCTCTTAAGTCTTCATTAAAGTAGGCATTGTTATATAGCTCTTCTACACCTTCTAGTCTTTTTTCTATTTCAGACTTTATAATTAAGGGTTCCTCTATCCACTTTCTTATAGCTCTTCCCCCCATGGAAGTAGCAGTTTTATCTAGTACCCAAATTAAGCTTCCTTTTTTAGACTTTTCCTTTAGGTTTTCAGTAAGCTCTAAATTTCTTCTAGAGTTACCGTCTATAGTCATATAGTTAATTATGTCATAATACTCTAAAAGGTTTATATTAGTTAATGCTATTTTTTGAGTATCATATATATACTTTAATAAAACCTTAGATACAGTTTTAGATAAATCATTTAAATTAGCCACACATACTTCTGAAAATTGATTTAACAGTTCTTCATCAGTACAAATGTTTTTAGATATATCTCTTTTTGTAATTAAAGCTGAAGATATTGATCTAATTTCTGATAATAGTTCTTCGCTTATATTAATATCTACAATGATTTCTTTTGGAGAAATTTTAGTTATTTCATCTAGTAAACTTGCCATTGTAGCAGTAAAGTTTGTTACTTTAAACTCTCCAGTTGATATATCAGAAGAGGCTAAACCATAATAGCCATTTTCTTCAACTATGCACATTAAATATGTATTTTTATATTCACTATCTTCGCTGTTTTCTACATATGTACCAGGGGTAATAACCTTTATAACATCTCTTTTTACTATTCCCTTAGCTGCTGAAGCGTCTTCTACCTGTTCACCAATTGCTACCTTATAGCCCTTGCTAATAAGCTTTGCAATATAAGATGAAGCTGCATGAAATGGAATTCCACACATAGGAGCCCTTTCTTCAAGGCCACAGTCTCTTCCTGTTAATACAAGTTCTAACTCTCTAGAGGCTATTTTAGCATCCTCAAAGAACATTTCATAAAAGTCACCTAGTCTAAAAAATAATATACAGTCTTTATAATTTTCTTTTATTTCAAAATATTGTCTCATCATTGGAGTTAACATATTTTATACCTCGCAAACGTTAATTTATATATACCTTGTAATTTAAGGTTTTATAATTATTATACTATAAAATTAAATTTATAAAAAGGAAGAAGCTTTATATGAAAATTTGGAATAATGAAGAATAAAAGCACTATAATCATGGCTATAATTAAGATGTACTATGTGATAAATAATGACCGTAGAAGTGGATGGCTGCGGTGGTTGTACGTTCTCCCACCTTGGGCTATTGATTAATTTTATCAAGGCTTAAGGGGGTGGTATTGGATATGCTTGAAATTACAATAAAAGGTTTGATTGTTATATGGATCATTAATATGATACTAAAACATAATCTTTTTATTTCAACTCTAAAAGTCAAGGTTAAATTTCTAGGGTTGGATATAGTAGTTAATAGCAAAGAGAAAAAGCACCCATCCTCGCAAGATTAGTGCTTTCACCTCTTATTTAACAATATTTAGTTAAAACTCCAATAGCCCAAAACTAAAAACGTTCTAGGATAGCTTAGTGTGACAGCACTAAGCTTTTCTACTTATATATTATTATATCATATTAATCGAAAAATAAACTTATAATTGAGCTATTATATAATTTAAATTTTAATTCAAATATTAAAATTTAGAGTAACACTTGCAAAATATTATATAATTACTGCTACCTTAATTATTTTGTACATTTATAAAATATATATTCACTAAAATATATAATAACAATATCAATTAATTTCTGTAATATAATAATCTCACTACAAAGTTGCCTTTATCATATAGGTTATATTCAATTAGAATATCATTTTTTTCTTTTTAAAACTATCACTAGAGAATGTCTGTATAATTTCATTATCATTTTTATAAATTACTAAGCTAATTCTTTTGCCATCATAGGTTATAGTTCGAAGCCTTGGCTCCCCCTCCCAAGTATGAAATAGAATATTTATGGAATCTGCTTTGTTTAAGATAACATTATCAAAAAAATTACATACTGGTAATTTGTTATCTATAAATCCAGTAGCATCTATAGTTACATCTGGAACATTTTTATTTTCTTTAAAATAATTTCTCATGCAATCCCCCTATATTTAAGATATTAGAACTTTTATAGAATTAATACTTTATTTAATAGCAAGTAGAATAATTGCCATAAAATCACTCCCTTCATGGTATAATATGTATAAGAAAATATATTATTGAAATTTTGAAATTATATATTAGTGTTTTGTTTTTATGGGGAGGAGAATACTATGAATGATTTATTATACAAGTTAATACCTATGATATTAGCATTAGTATTAGGTCAAACTATCTACCTAAAGATTGACAAAAAATATGAAATTACAAACAAGATAAATATAAAATTGCGTATTAAGCAGGAATGGAAGGCATTTTTTTGTGTATGTTGTTTGATGATAAGTCTATTAATTATAGGGATTTTAGGTATATATGTACTTGATATAGAACCAATAGTATATTTTATACTATGTGGTCTCCTAACAGGCCTAAACAATATTATAGCTGTCAAATTAAACAACATAGGTAAATAATTATATGTAAAATATCAACACTATCTTAAAAGATAGCTAAAATAAGAAGTGGTTGCTGATAAATATTCATCAAAATTTGATTTGTTTGTTGAATTTAATCAACGTTATGGAGATACTGTTCTATTTCACATAATGACATATTTGATATGGCTAATTTATCTGGTGGCGTTCCTGGTAATGTAGTAGCTGATTTTTCTGGCGGTATCCTTAGTGATTTAGCTTATAAAAATCAAATTAAAAACATTAATATGGCATTATCTAAAAACGGACTTTCACTTTCAAAACATTTTGCTTCAATTGGAAGCAATAAATTCACTGTTTCTGTTACCAGTAATGGAGTTATAACAACTGTTAAATTAACAATGTCAACACCTATAACTGGATATGGTTCAGCTAATCAAATTTTAACTTTCGAGTTTGATGAAACTAAATTAAAAGGTATGACTGAAACTGAAAGACAAACAGTATACTCAAAAGTTATCAATGTAGGTTATGCTTTAGAGGCATTTTTGCAATTGCTCTAGCTGGAGCTTTGATTTATTTCGGAGCTGGACCAATTTTAGCTGTTGGTGGTAAACTTGTTGGATTAGCACAAGCTTTTTGGCTATTACTTAATGGAATACTTACTCGTTAATAACAAAAAAATAAATGGAGCTGTCGCATTAGTGGATTAAAATCCGTTAGCGATAGCTCCTTTTTCT
>ERZ773359.2239-NODE-2239-length-24781-cov-12.730607_pt1 | contig 24781 bp, 25 predicted proteins | sample MGYA00374955_ERZ773359 | MGnify/ENA primary metagenome ERZ773359 (study PRJEB29098, sample SAMN04486028) | biogas fermenter metagenome | study: EMG produced TPA metagenomics assembly of the Biogas fermentation microbial communities from Germany - Plant 4 DNA1...
CTTCATTATCTCATCAGCGGAGAGGAGCTAGAAGGTACGGCTGGTTTGACGCTTGCGTTGACATTATGTTGTGGTTATTATAGAATGGTGAAGAGACAATTTGAGGGGGAGGGGAGAGAAGCTTTAGTAAGACGAATAGGCGCAATTTTTTTGCAAGTTGAGTGTGCCTCAATTCACAAATAATAAAAGCTACGCTTCGTACCATATGAATAAGCAGTTGTTTTTAGGTATCGCTGAAGACAATGGGATATCCATGGCCATTCTTGGCAACGGAGAAGGGAAGATTCTAGGGCGGCAGCTCGGCCGGTCGTTTGATTATCAGCGGCTGGGTTTGGAACAAGCTCGAGCCAACCTATACAGCTTGGTTCATTCTATGCATGATTTCAGAGGTTCTCTTCGGCTACATACCGTATCCTTAGCAGTCCCTTGGCGAGCTGCTTATCAGGCAGAACAGCTGATTGGCCTAGTACATAGTGTAGTTACTACCTCTTTCATCAATCTATACAGCTTCCCCGAAGCTGCGATGAGCGGTATGCCGGGCAAGAAACCAGAAATCCTGCTGCTGACAGATAGCAAAGGATCGTTGCTCCTCCGCTGTGACGGGCGTCATATCAGTCAGCCCATGAAGGGCGGGGGCGCGATGGATGTTGTCAAGAATGCCGTCAATTATGTAGAACAGAACCCAACAGAGCACGGTGTTTATGAGCTGCAGGAGTGCTTAACAGAGTGGTGGATTGATCCTTGTAAGAGCCGTGCTGGCAAGGTCGTACAAAGAATTGACAGCTTGGCTGACACAGGTAATTTGCCCGCTCTTAAAATAATGGGGTGTGCTGCTCACAGTATGATTCAGGCAACGTCAGCGGCAATTGGCCTCCTCAGGAAACCGAATCCGCTAATTGGGTTGTGTGGCAGTGTTGCCTTGGGCTGCCGCAGCGTTCAGAAAAAATACTGCAATATAATCAGGTGGCTCTTCCCGAAATCTCGGATAGAGTCCGCGGCTCATGCCCCTGCTAAAGGGGCGTACCTTTCCAGCCTTGCTCCACAAGAGGAATACCACAATGTGGAGAAGCAGGTTTTTTCTACTGTGTAGGAGAATCTGTTCAAAAACAACACGGAAAGGTAGGCCACGATGTCAGACATTATTAGAGTTACAGTATGGAACGAGTACTTGCATGAGTTAGAGAACAATGTGGTAGCTCAAATCTATCCTCATGGCATTCATAATACTATTGCAGACTTTTTAGGGAGAGAAAAGGATATTCACGTCAGGACTGCCACCCTACAGGAACCGGACCATGGGTTGGCTGAAGAGGTTCTGAACGAGACAGATGTCTTGATCTGGTGGGGTCACATGGCTCACGGCCAGGTGGAAGATCATGTGGTTGAACGGGTCTATAACCGTGTTTTAGCAGGAATGGGGCTGATTGCTCTTCATTCGGCACATCATTCGAAGATCTTCCGCAAATTGATGGGAACGTCATGTGATCTACGCTGGCGGGACGATGGGGAAAAGGCACGGGTTTGGGTTGTAGAGCAGGGACACCCGATTGCCCAGGGCCTTGGCGATTACTTCGAGATTCCCCAAGAGGAGATGTATGGTGAGCGTTTTGACATTCCGGCACCTGATGAGCTGGTGTTTGTCTCTTGGTTCAAGGGTGGCGAAGTGTTCCGCAGCGGATGCTGCTACCAACGTGGCCGCGGGCGCATCTTCTATTTCCAACCAGGGCACGAGACTTTTCCTGTCTACTATCAGCCCGAGGTTCAACTGGTCATCCGTAACGCTGTGCGTTGGGCAACACCAACGTTTACAGAACAGCGTCCAGTGTTGATGCATAGTAAAGAGCCACTAGAACCGATTAATTAAGAATCTTAGAGCTGCCCTCTTATGCCTAAAGGGCATGTAATATGTGCAACTGGGAATTATAATACCAAAGTGTACAGCGAAGGAGGGCGATTATGTCGACAACAGTAGTTCGGCAGCCGCTTACGCAGACTCAGCTCCGCGAAGCAATTCTCAGTTTTGCTCAGAAGCGGGATACTGGATATCTTGGCACAGTAGGCCCTGATGGTGTAAGAGTGAGTCCAGTGCGCTATTTCATGGACAATGAGCTGAATGTATATGTTCATTCTAAGGGCGGGCAGAAGTTCACTAATCTGCAGCACAATCCGCAGGCTTGTCTGCTTGTGTCAACCCCTTTTCAGGATGATTTCCATAAGGTTCAAGGGGTCCAGCTTTTTGGCACAGCACAGATCGCGGAGCCAGGGTCGCAGCTCTACGCGATTGCAGAAGATCTGTGTCCTTGGAATCATCCCGATGACACCCGCCTGATTTATCTTCACGTTGAGCGAGCTGTCTATGTCGATCGGATTACAGATCAAATTAAGCAAGAATGGGTCCGTTGAGCCGCGGCGCACCTTGAAGGTGCGCCTGTTTTAGACTTAGGGAGGAGTGATCTCTGTGAGACGGATGTTACTGCTGCTTTGCGTATTTGTTCTCAGCATTGGGTTAGAGGATGCCCATGCGGCCAATCCATATTGGGAACGCGTTGCGTCAGGCCTCCCAAATCATACTGTGGTGCTAGGTGACTTCTATGAGTATCAAAATGAGAATGTACATGTTCGGGCCCAAACACCGCACATCTGGGGTATAACCGATGCAGATGTGCAGATGGCCATCAATGAGGAGCTCTCCAAGCGAGTAGAGCAGTTTGCGGGTGAACTCATTGAACTGGCTGAAGAGGCTTATGTTGAGTTCAGCGAAGAGACAGTGCGCCCATTCTTTCTTCCCTTCGAGGGCATAGCGGAATTTGAGGTGACGCTTAATCAAGGTGGACTTCTGAGCATAGTGTTGACCTTTTATGAGTTTACTGGTGGGGCTCACGGCATGACGTATCTAGAGACTATCAACATCGACCTTACAACAGGAAGGCAGTTGTCTTTTCGTGATGTATTCCCTAATTCGGAGTCGCTCGAGCAGCTTGCCAGAATCGTGGATAGCCGCATCAAGGAGCATCCTGACTGGTTTTTCATTGATGAGTTTGATGCGTCAATGTTTGGTGAAGAACAGCAGTTTTACTTAAAGGACGGTCATGTTGTTGTGGTATTTGGGTTGTACGAGATTGCACCCTATGCCGCGGGAATCCAGGAATTTGCTCTGCCCGTGCGGTAACAGCAGCCTTGCCTTTCAGCAGCCATGCATTTGGCTGCTTTTTAATTTGGGGATTGACATAAAACACGATGCTGTATATATTAAACATATACAGTATATACGAGATGAACAGAATGGACACTAGGATGGATAGAACTATGAGGATTGTGATTTCCAACGCGTCCCCAGATCCGATCTATAAACAGATTGCAGACCAGATCAGAGATGCGGTTCTTAGGGGCCAGTTAGAAGAAGGCGCACCCCTACCGTCTATTCGCGGACTTGCCAAGGAGCTTCAGGTAAGTGTAATTACCACTAATAGGGCCTATGAAGAACTAGAAAAGGACGGATTGATTACATCGGTTCCAGGCAAGGGGTCGTTCGTGGCCGTTCACAATCAGGAACTACTTCGGGAGAAACGCCTCCATCTCTTGGAAGAGAAGCTGACAGAGGCCATCGAGGACGCAAGGCAAATGGGCCTTACAAAAGAAGAACTGATGAATATCATCACGCTGTTGTATGAGGGAGAGGAGCAGCATGGATAAGGCATTACGCGTAATGAATGTGTCTAAGCATTACCCGGGCTTCAACCTATCGAATGTCTCTTTTGAGTTGGAGCGGGGCTATGTAATGGGTCTCATAGGCCCGAATGGCGCTGGCAAGAGTACTCTAATTAAACTCATCATGAACTTGGTGAAACGCGACGGGGGAACCATCGAGGTTTTCGGTCTCGACAATCAAGAGCACGAACTTGAGATTAAGGAGCGTATTGGCTTTGTTTACGATACAATCCCGTATTACGGTATGCTTACCGTCAGCGAGATGAAATCGCTTATTGCTCCGTTCTACCAAAAATGGAATGAGAACGTGTTCCGCAGATACCTTAAGGAGTTTGGCCTCAACCCAGGTCAAAAGATCGACACCTTGTCACGGGGTATGCAAACCAAGTTTCAGCTGGCCGTTGCTCTTTCTCATGAGGCGGAGTTCATTATTATGGATGAACCTACCTCTGGCCTAGACCCTGTTTTCCGGAGCGAGCTGTTAGATATTCTGTATGACATCATTCAGGACGAAGAAAAGACTATTCTCTTCTCCACTCACATTACAACCGATTTGGAGAAGATCGCTGATTATATTACCTTTATCAATGATGGTCAGCTGGTTTTCTGCATGCCGAAAGACGAGGTCCTAGATAGATATGCAGTAGTGAAAGGGGGACTAGAGCTTTTGGGCAGCGGTTTGGAACGGCGATTTGTAGGAATGCGCCGCGGCCATACTGGTTTTGCAGCACTTACGGATGATGCAGAAGCTCTGATGCGAGAATATGGCCAGAAACTAGTAGTGGAAAAAGCATCTTTAGAAGACATCATGGTATACATGGTTAGGGGTGAGCGTAGTGTCTAAGATCATACATCTGATCCGCCGTGAACTGTTGCTGCAGAAACGGCAGAGGTCCGCTTTTATCGCAGTACTTCTGGGTGCTGCCTCTGCTGTGATGCTGCCGAACTCACCTACGTTTGCTGTAGCGACAGTGATTATGGCTGTTTATTTCATGACCGTTTATACGAACGCCTTTGATTTCAAATACAATGCTGAATTGGGGTATCGCAGCCTGCCTGTGAGCCGTTCTACCTTCGTAATCAGCCGCTATGTCACCGTTTTGGTTATCACAGGTGCAGTCTTGGCCGTCAGCGCCGCCGTCTCCTTTGTGTTCAAGCAGACCGGATGGTTAGATGTTTCATATACGTGGACTTGGCCGCTGTTATGTTTATCCATCGGCAGCAGTATGGTTTATTTCGCTCTCTTCTTCCCCCTGTATTTTCAACTGGGATATATGAAATCGCGCTGGGCCAATTATATCGCGATGCTGACCGTGTATGGGCTTCTCGGCACTCTTCAAGGATATCTACCGACTGCTGATAAACCTGCTGTGGTCGTCATGAGCGAATTGTTGAAGAGCCCCGTGTTGATAGTGGGGCTCCTCGGGGGACTAGTTGTGTTCGGCCTGTCAATTGCACTTTCTGTGAAGATCTACAGCAGAAAAGAGGTTACTATATCTAACTGACTGTCTCCTGTCTTCGATTAATACGGTGGAGGCGGTGTTCTAAATCGGGGACTTTAGCCGGGCGTGTTCGCAATGCAATCGCAAGAGCGCGGCGCGTAATCCGGCTTGCTTCCTCGAAGTCCTTATGGCGGTGCTCATAGTGCTTAGCGAGCTCTTCATGGGCCATCAAGTCATCCTCAGCGATGACGAGTAGTCTCTGCCAAAAAAGCGCTGCCGTTTCATAATCCTTGCGCCGCTTGTGGAGGAGGGCGGCAGTTCGCAGAATGCGAATCTGCTGCTCTTTTTGCTGTGCCAGATTCCAGGCTTGCTCCAGGAATTGAAGAGCGGTGAGGAGTTTTCCATCGTTGGCATAGATCTGCCCCAGGGCTTCTGCGACCCAGGGGCAATCGCATTCTGAAGGCGTGAGCTTTCCTAAATTATTGATAACTTCCATCAAGACTGCCATCGACACAAGGTCAAGGACATTGTGTTCCAGGATATCCTTCAGAAGCCTGCCATCGCCTGTCTGCAGAAAAAGAAAGAAACGTTGGGGTATTTCATAGCCTGGGATATCGTTGTAACGCGTTAAGCCAAGAATATGGCTTTCCAAGCTTTCTAGGCTGCAGCTGGGGAGTTTATCCCGCCAAAGACGCCTGGCCAGGTGCAGTAGGTCTACTTGGCAGTGCCGATTTACTCCTTCAAAATCCATACGGGAAATCGCAAAACGCGTCTTGAGTAGGGGAATGTCGAAGGTCTTGCCATTAAACGAGACAATTGCATCGGCGGACTGTAGTTCTTGGTCTACCGCATATAAGAGGGCTAATTCTTCGTTGTAATCGCGCATCAGGAACTGCTGAACCAAAAAACCACTTTCAGTGAACCTGCCGGTCCCTACTAGGAACGCGTACGTACCAGTTCCTCCCGCCAGGCCTGTTGTCTCTGTGTCTAAAAAGACAGTACGGCTGGTACTTAATGTTGATATAACGCCTGCTCCCAGGATAGACAAGCCTGCGGAAGGAAGCTCGCTCCCAACCGTACTGATGCGGTAATCACCCCATGTATCTCCAAAAGCGAAATGCCTCTCCACCAGATAACACGGGCCAAACGGCGTGTCCATCTCCCGGCCATGTAGGAACGGATCAAGGTTAGGGACTCGCGGCTGGGCATGAGTTTGCCTAGGCGTTTCTTTGGGTAGAAATCTGCGCAGAGTGCTCTTGAGATCCATCGCCCATGACCTCCTTAAGAAGCCGCAATACGTGCTGCTTACCACCAGCACCTATCTCATCGGCGGGCCCTACACATGATGGACAGCCGGAAGGACATGTGCATCTGCTGACAAGTGTATATGCCCGGGATACTAATCGCTCATGTGCTGCGAAAAGCTGCTCGCTGAAGCCAACTCCTCCCGGGTACTTGTCGTAAATGTAGATGGTTGGTTCACCTGTGAAAGGTGATCGAATCTGGGCTGTTACCCCCAGGTCGCCCGGCTCACACATCAGCTCTAGTGATGCGATATTACCGAGCACATGAGCTGCACCCATTAGAGCGCTCTGGAGTGCATCTCGTTCCATCCCCAGAGCCTGCGCCCTTGCGTTGGGGATGCTGAACCAATAGGCAGTTGTGTGCATTTCTTGCTCTGGGAGAGAAATGTCACCCCAACCAATGTTTTCGTGGGTGTGGAACTTGATTTTCTTGTACATGTGGGTCTTGGCAGTGACCATAACTTCTCCCCAGCTGCGGTTGACGTTGGGCTTTGGATCCTGGGCTGTCACATCTAATACCTTCAGCTCAACAGCCAAGTTCGCATCGGTAAAATAATCAGTCTTAACTTGACGGGCATAGGCTTTTTGCCCCTCCCAGTCCAGTTCATCAATGTGATACGTCTTGCTCTCATGGATATAGATTGCGCCTTCGTGAATCAGCATGGGCGCGCTGAAGCGATCGACTTCGCCAATTACGATGGTTTTGCCATCGGTTGTATCAATGATCGCGAAGTTATCGGCAGAGGCGCTGCGGAGCGAAATGTCTACCGCTGGGTAGTTTTCACTCATCCAGTACCAGCGGCCTTCTACCTCGCGGAGCACCATTTCTTCCGTAAGATATTCTAAGATGTCGATGGGGTCGATATCACCGAACATCTCTCCATACCGGAAAGGCAGTTCAAACGCAGCACATTTGATATGCGAGACTAAAATGTACAAGTTGTTGGGGTTGATTCGGGCATATTCCGCGCCTTTTTCCATGAAGTAGTCGGGGTTCTGCACCATAAACTGGTTGATTGGGCTTGAATTAGCGACCATAATTGCCAGCGATTCTTGTGTGCTTCGTCCGGCGCGCCCGATCTGCTGCCATGTACTGGCAATTGTACCGGGATATCCTGTGAGGACAACCGCTTGGAGAGTACCAATATCAATTCCCAGTTCCAGCGCATTGGTGCTTACTACTCCCAACACCTTGCCTTCGCGCAGGTCACGCTCAATTTGGCGCCGCTGATTGGGAAGATACCCTCCGCGGTAGCCACGAATCTTTTCGACCATGTCGCCTAGTCTGTGGAATGATTGGCGCAGGTAGGTAACTAGAACTTCAGTGTTGAGGCGGCTGCGGGTAAATATAATGGTCGGAATCTCAGCTGCTATCAGTTCATGGGCGATTTTCTCTGCTTCAAGGAGAGCACTTCGTCTAATGCCCAAGGGCTGATTGACTACTGGTGGGTTGTAGAAGACGATCTCCTTTGGCCCCCGGGGTGCGCCGTTGTCGTCAATTACAGTCACGGGGCGCCCAATAAGAGCGCTCCCGTGTTCCTGTGGGTTTGCAATTGTAGCAGATGTGCAGATAAACTGCGGCCGCGAACCATAGAACTCACAGATGCGGTGCAGGCGCCGGAGGACATTGGCTACATGGGAACCAAACACCCCGCGATAGGTATGGAGTTCATCGATAACCACAAACTTGAGGTTTTCAAAGAGCCGCATCCATTTAGTGTGATGAGGCAGAATTCCCGAATGAAGCATATCTGGGTTGGTGACTACGATGCTCCCTGCCGATCGAATGGCTTTGCGGGCATCGCCAGGAGTGTCGCCATCATAGGTATAGGTCTTGATCCGGCCACCCAGTTCATCGCTCCACTCCATCAGCTCAGCCACTTGATCCTGCGCCAGCGCTTTGGTAGGGAAGAGGTACAGTGCCCGTGCTTCTTCGTTCTCCAGCAGTGCCTGCATAACCGGTAGATTATAGCAGAGGGTTTTACCTGAAGCAGTGGGCGTCACCACCACAATATCTTGACCTGCGTGAACTGCTTGCAGCGCCTGGGCCTGATGGCTGTAAAGCCTTGAGATCCCCCTCCTACGAAGCAGCTCTTGGAGATCCTGCGGCAGAAAGCCCGGGATAGGCTCATACTTTCCCTGCGTACCAGGTATCGTATGCCGGAACGTGATATTGTCGCGAAAACGCGGATCGTGTTCAAGTTTTTCCAGAATTCTGCTGATACTCAAGCAGTTCACCTACCCTTCTGCTGTAATCATAGCGAACACCAGTTTGCTTGTCAACGCCGCTGTGCAATCTCTTCGAGAACTCGGTTGACAAATGGTTCGAGTTCCATACTGCCCAAATCGCCTTCTCGGCGGTGCCGCAGACTGATGGTACCGGACTCTGCTTCTCGTTGCCCGACAATAATCATATAGGGGATCTGCTGCAGTTGGGCTGCACGAATGCGCTTGCCCATAGATTCGTCTCTGTCGTCGATTTCAACTCTGATGCCGCGCTCACGCAAGGTCTGGGCAACAGCGTGGGCATAGCCATACTGGCTCTCGCCGATTGGAATCACCATCGCCTGTACAGGCGCCAACCAGGTAGGGAATGCGCCGGCATAGTGCTCAGTGAGAATAGCGATGAACCTTTCAATGCTTCCAAAGATTACTCGGTGCAGCATTACCGGGCGCTTACGCTGTCCGTCTTCGTCGATATAAGTTAAGTCAAAGCGTTCTGGCATAGCGAAGTCCAATTGGATGGTACCGCACTGCCAGGTCCGTCCGAGGCTGTCTTCTAGATGGAAGTCGATTTTTGGCCCATAGAAAGCACCGTCGCCCTCATTAATCACATAGGGCAGATTCTTCTTCTCGAGAGCTTCACGTAGAGCTTCGGTTGCTTTCTCCCACATGGCGTCGTCGCCTATAGCATTTTCAGGCTTGGTGGAGAGCTCCACATGGTAGGGGAAACCAAAAACGTCGGTGTAAACCATGTCAATTAGGTCGATTACGCCTTCGATCTCGTCCTGAATCTGGCTGGGCAGCATGAAGATGTGTGCATCATCTTGGGTGAAACACCGCACCCGCATCAAGCCATGCAGTGTGCCTGACAGCTCGTGGCGGTGAACCAGGCCCAGTTCTCCTACACGCAGTGGAAGGTCTCGATATGAATGAAGTTTCCGCCTATACAGCAGCATTCCTCCTGGGCAGTTCATGGGCTTGATGGCAAAACGTTCCTCATCGATATCCGTGAAGTACATGTTGTCACGGTAATTGTCGTAATGCCCTGATCTGTGCCACAGATCCTCGTGGAGCATGATAGGAGTCTTGACCTCTTGGTAGCCCCGTTTGACATGCTCTTGTCTCCAAAAATCTTCCAGTGTATTGCGGATCACCATGCCCTTGGGATGGAAGAAAGGAAATCCAGGGCCTTCTTCTTGAATACTGAACAAGTCAAGTTCGCGCCCTAGCTTTCTGTGATCTCGGGCTGCTGCTTCTTCCAGCAGCTTCAGGTGTTCCTGCAGTTCTTCAGCAGTATTGAAGGCAGTGCCATAGATTCGCTGAAGCATGGGCTGCGACGAGTCTCCTCGCCAATAGGCACCAGCGACCGATTGAAGTTTGAAATGTTTGACCAGCGCAGTGCTGTCGACGTGAGGGCCCTGGCAGAGATCGACGAACTCACCCTGACGATATACGGAGACCTGTTCAGGCAGTTCTTTTAGGAGTTCAAGCTTGTAGGGCTGATCAAGTTTCCTAAACAGCTCTTGTGCCTCCGAGTTGCTCAGTTCTTCTCTCACCAGAGCGTATTCTGCCTTGACGATCTTTTCCATCTCTTTTTCGATCGCAGAGAGATCTTCCTCAGTGAGACGATGCTCCATGTCAAAGTCATAATAGAAACCGTTCTTAATGGCTGGGCCAATAGCCAGCTTAGCGTCAGGCCAGAGACGCAAAACAGCCTGTGCCATCACATGGGCAGCAGTGTGCCGTAAGGTATCCAATGGATACATTCATAACATCTCCCTTCTATAATTTTGGGTACAAAAAAACCGCCCCAAAAAATGGGACGGGATTCCCGCGGTTCCACCCAAATTGGCCGGCCAGAGGACGGCCCACTCGTTTGCAGATAACGGTGCCCCGGCGCCGCTTACTCTCAAGTTTCAGCGGGCAACTCCCAGGTGGTTTTCGCTACACTTACCTTGGAGAAGCTCTCAGCCGGTGGCTCCCCCTCTCTGTCAGGCAGTCTGTAACTACTCTTCCTGATCATCGTCTTTCTTATCGATATTTGTTGCTCTTAGCTTACCGCCCTTTTGCCCTTCTGTCAAGCAAGACCTTCGGTTTATTGATAAACAATAAATCATTATTGACAATCGATAAATACCGTCCGTATAATAATTAGGGACAATGATACTGCAGGGAGGGGACTGAGTGTGCGCTATCTGGGCAAAAAATCGGTATCTCAAGTGGTTTCAAAGTGGCTGAGTATTCTGTGGTATGGAAGTATGGCAGGAGCGGCGCTTATCCTTATAGGAGTCTTTGTGGCAAACCGCAATCTGGAAGGATTCGGCCTGACAATACGTGGCGGGCTGAAGATCAGAGTTTCGCCAGAATACATCACACCGGGTTTCGACTATAAGAAGTACTTCGGGTTGCTCTTGCTGAGTGTTCTCTTCATGATACCCCTGTACATGGCTGCCATATACCAGCTGCGCGGCCTTTTCAGGGAGTTTGTGCGCAATCGCCCATTCAACAAGGAAAATGCACGCCGCATTCGTATTGTGGGATGGTGTGTCATGGCTAGTTGGTTGGTAGATAATGTTTTGGGGGCCGCTCTCAGCTGGACCATTGCTCGGAATGTCCAAGTCCCAGGAGTAGAGTTGTCCACCAACCTGTTTCCTCGGCTGACGGGGCTTTTCTTGGGGTTGATCATCATGGTGCTGAGCGAAGTATTTGCTGAGGCCGCTCGGATCAAGGAAGAACAGGATCTTACGATCTAGAAAGGAACAGCTAATGGGTATTCGTGTTCGTTTAGATCAGATAATGCTGGAACGGGGGATGAGCCTTACCGAATTAGCTAAGCGTATAGACATCACGATGGCAAACCTATCAATCCTGAAAAACAACAAGGCAAAGGCTATTCGGTTTTCGACTCTCGAACGGCTCTGTGAGGTGTTAAACTGCCAGCCTGGGGATATTCTAGAATATGTCAAGAATGAGGACCCGGACTAGGTGTGGCGGGCCTCATCTCTTGTAGATTACATAGCGGTAGGGTATTCTTATAAGTATAGACGGAATCTGGAGGTTGTGAAATGGCAATTATTGAGCTAACAGACGTACGGAAAGTCTATACGCTCGGTAAGACTGAAGTACATGCCCTGAAAGGGGTCAGTTTCGAGATCGCATCTGGTGAATTCGCTTCACTGATCGGCCCTTCTGGGTCAGGAAAGTCGACCATTCTGAACTTAATCGGATGTATCGACCAACCCACAAGTGGAGTTGTCCGAATTAATGGAACTGCCACAAATGGTATGAATGATCGGGAACTAACAACTCTGCGCCATCAGACATTAGGGTTCATTTTTCAATCGTTCAACCTCATCCCGGTATTGAACGTCTACGAAAATATCGAGTTTCCCCTTTTGCTCGGGAAGACCGCGGTTCCCAAGGCGGAAGTGCATGACTGGATCACCTATCTTGTAGAGCAGGTGGGGCTGCAGGATCATATTAAACACCGGCCCAATGAACTCTCAGGAGGGCAGAGACAGCGGGTGGCGATTGCACGCGCCCTAGTGACTCGACCTGCCATTGTGCTTGCGGACGAACCAACAGCCAATCTGGACTCCAAGACGGGCCAGACAATTCTCGAGCTGATGAAGAAAATGAATGAAGAACTCAATACTACCTTCATTTTCTCTACTCATGACTCAACCATTGTGGGATTGACAGACCATGTTATCCGCTTGCTGGATGGTGAGGTTGTGGAAGAAACCTTTCAAGGCAGGGCGGCTGCGGAGGCGAGGTCATGAGCATTCTTCTGCGTATTGCCTGGCGTAATCTACGCAAACAGCGGACCAAAACCTTAATTGTGGGACTAATAATGGTTGTTGGAATCGTAGTCCTGGTGGTAGGTAATTCCCTCATGGACAGCGCTGCCGCGGGGATTGAAAAGTCATATACCCGGAATTATACTGGTCATCTCATGATCACCGGCAGTCACACAGGACGGTTGACTCTGTTTGGGTTTCAGGATTTAAGCGCCATGGAGCGGTCGGTTCCGCATATTCCTGACTATAAGGAAGTTTTGGAATATGTGCGTTCTCTGCCCTATGTTGAAAGCGTAAATCCGCAGATCACAACAGCCGCGCTGCTGACTCTAGATGATGAGCCTGTTGGCGTCACACAACTCTTCGGAATCGATCCTGTGCAGTATCAGCAGATGTTTCCTGATAACGTCGAATTAGTTGCTGGTGAGTTCTTTCGTCCAGGCGAGCAAGGTGTGGTTCTTAACGCTACCATCGTAGAAAGAATGGAGAGGCGCCAAGGTATCACGCTTCAACCCGGAGACAAAATTGTCCTTACGGGTGTGAGCGTACAGACCGGCATGCGCATCCGGGAGGTACCAATCTCTGGCATTTTCCGGTTTATTCATTCTAATCCACAGCTCGATATGGTGTCATTCCTTGACCCTGCTAATGCCCGGGACTTGGCGGGCTTGATTGTCGGTCACACAGATGCTGCTGATCTGACAGAACAGGAACAAGCCTTTCTAGGCGAGCTTGACATCGATAGTATCTTCGAAAGTCTAGACAGCCTGTTTGTGGAAACAGCGGATGATTCGGCCTTTAGACTCGAGGATCTGTTTAGTGATCCGCTAGAGCCCGAGGAGCCCGAAGAGGTGTTTGAGGAATCACCGGCTATCTACGAAGAAGACCTAGGTGCTTGGCATTTTCTCTTGGTGCGCCTTACAGATGAGCGCAGTGTAGAGCGTGCGGAGACGGACCTGGCAGCCTTTTTTGAGGAACACAATATCCCCGCCCAAACCAGCAATTGGCTGCAGGCAGCAGGAGCGACAGCTGAGTTGGGCTACGGAATCAAGAGTATCTTCAATGGTATTGTGGCCGTAATTGCTGTCGTGGCGGTCATCATTATCATGAATACTCTTGTGATCTCTGTCACCGAACGGACTGCTGAGATTGGAACCATGCGAGCCATTGGTGCGCAGAAAAGCTTTGTTTGGAAGATGATTCTCAGCGAAACTCTGCTTTTGACTGGGTTGTCTGGAGCAATTGGGATCGCTTTGGGCAGCATTATTCTAGCAGTACTGAATGTGATGGGGATCGAAGCAACCAATATGTTCTTTGAAATCCTCTATGGAGGCAAAGTTTTGAAGCCTCAGCTATCACTATCTTCTGTGCTGCTGGCATTGGGTGTTGTCGTTGTGGTAGGCGTCGTAGCGAGTTCGTACCCCGCTTCGATCGTTATGCGGATGGAGCCTGTCAAGGCAATGCAGAGTGAGTGAGGTGCAGGTAAATGCTGAGTGTAGTTCTGAAGATATCAGCGCGCAATGTGTGGAGACAGAAAAAGCGCAGTTTTCTTTTGGCAGGAGCCATCGCGTTCAGTATGTTTGTGATCACGATAGTCAATGGTTTGACTGGAGGTGTGGTGGATAACATCCGCGTTAATTTCTCGCATGCCTTGGGCGGCCACGTCTTTATCTCCGGAAGTGAGTATCGTGATCAAGGAATTGTGTACTTGATCGCTGATGAACAAGCGCTCCTGGACAGTCTGGCTCATTACGAAACGTCCATTGAATCCATCACCAGGCGGTCACAGGCCATGCCGAGTCTTATTTTTGGCTCGCGCCAGGCTATGCAGCTAGTCTATGGAGTGGATTTTTCAGAAGAGGATAAGTTACTGAGCAGTCTGGTTGTGACTCAAGGATCTCTAGAAAGAGTAACAGACGAGCAGACAATCATCTTACCGCGTACTGTAGCGGAACGTTTGGGAGTTGAGGCAGGCGAGACAGTTTTGATGCGCCTCGATACCATTACTGGCCAACGAAATGTAGGCGAAGTGATCGTTGCAGCTTTGATTGAAGATCAAGAGCGCTACGGGATTTCAGCTGCGTATGTCAACCGCAGTTATCTCAATTCTCTACTTGGGTTACGTCCTGAAGAGTATCAAGCTTTGAACCTCTTCTTGACTAATATGGATGACGCAGATGAGGTGGGGCGTGGATTTAGGGAGGCGCTCGGTGTACCTCAGCCTGCCACACTTGCAGATATTAAAGAAATGGACGAAGAAGAGGCTGTCCGAGAGCTGTTCGGCATGGCTCGGGTCGAAGAGATCGAACCGTGGGAAGGGATTAAGTATCAGGTTACGACCATCAATCAGATTATGGAACCAGTAGAAGCGGCGGTCAACGTGCTGCGCACGATTGGGCTGGCAATTTTCATAATTCTTCTGGTGATCACTGCAGTCGGAATCACGAATACTTTCCGTATGATTCTGATTGAGCGCACCAAGGAAATTGGCACAATGCGTGCCTTCGGTATGCAGCAAGGTATGGTGCGGAACATATTCCTCATGGAAGCGCTGCTTCTTAGTGGTGGTGGTGCTCTCGTCGGATTAGTTCTATATGGCGTGGTCTCCTTGGTCTTAGGACAGATCAGCTGGGATACGATGCCCGCTATGCAGTTTTTCCTTGATCAGGGACGTATCACATTTGATGCTACCGCTCGCGAAGTAGTGCTTAATACCTGCTTAATCTTGGCCATGAGCCTCTTGGCGGCGAATTTCCCTGCCAAGGCTGCCGCGAAGCTTTCTCCGGTGAAGGCCATGAGCAGCAATCTTTAGGGAGGGTTAGTCATGCGAAAGTTAATGTCTGTACTCATTGTGGTGCTTATACTGGGCTGCTCTGCCGCTCCAGTTCTCGCAAAAGATTTGAGCATAATTGAGGAAGTTCTGAAGAAAGTCGATGAACAGTCATACTTCCCAGATACGGATGTAACCGCCTTGATGAGCATGATCATCGAGGATCCGGAGGAAGGCCTAGAAAAAATCGTGGTCCGCTATTTTCGCCGAGACGACGGCGAACGTTTTCTGCTGTTAATCGAGGAACCCCAAACCCAGAAAGGGCAGGGATATCTGCTTGAAGGAGATAACCTGTGGTTTTATGACCCTTCTAGCCGCAAGTTCATGCATACTTCGTTGAAAGAAAGCTTCCAGGGTACAGATGCCCGCAATGCAGACTTCAGTCAGTTGACATATTCATCGTCCTATAAAGTTGTGGATTACGATGAAGGAAAGCTGGGCAATTTCCCCGTGTATATCGTGGACCTGGAGGCTGTGGACGATAGAGTGCCATATCCATATGCAAAGCTCTGGATCACTAAGGAAGGCAACCTGGTGCTCAGGACTCAGGAGTTTAGCTTGAACAAGCGATTGATGCGTTCGGGACTGTTCCCCAGCTATGCCCGAGTAGGGAACGGAGTACTTCCTACTCAGATGATTTTCATTGATGAATTGGTGGAAGGAAAGAAGACCCAGATTACTCTAACAGAGATATCTACTGCGAAGCTTCCGGACAATGTTTTCACCAGGGCCTTTTTAGAACGGGCAAGCCGCTAGGAGGGTAGTTATGAAGCGAATCTCGCTTGTTTGCATTCTACTGGTTTTATTGAGTACGACGGCCGTATCAGCGTTGGATCTTGATTTGGACGAACTGTTTGGCGGAGAGCTGCTGCTGGACCTTGAGGAGAGTTCGGAGGCATTTTCTCCTGCAGATATGGTGTTGGTAGGTAAGGGAATTGAGGTGGGTGGCTCTTACCACCTGGGCACAGAGTTCAGCCATACAAAAACCTCCGTCTCTCTCAAATCATTCTTCGGGACTATCGAGGGAGAACTGTCAGCTGATGCGCTTGACATTCGCCTTTCTGGAGATCTATATGCCGATCTCAGGCCTGATCCTCGTTGGCGAGTGTTCCTTAAGACCACCTATTCCGGCAGTCTGAACCAAAGCAAACTTGACCTGTCGTTTTCTGCGCCTGATATGCCTAACCTATCGGATAGGAGCAGTTCTGACGGGCTGGATTTGTCACTGCATGAGTTTTTCTTAGACTATACACTGCTAGATAAGGTTTACCTGCGCCTGGGTAAGCAGGTGATTGGATGGGGGTATTTGTTTGATCCTGTAGGACAAGTGGCTGCAGATGGCTGGGATTTTGACAACGATGACACGAGCTCGTATTTCAGCCAAGACAGCAGCAGTATCTGGCAGGGAAGGCCGGGAGTCTTGGCACTGCGGTTAAGCTATCCTATTCAGAGCAACAACTTGTATCTTCATCTTGTCCTAGATGAGCAGGAAGAAGGTTACCAGGTGGTTGTGGTGCCAAAAGTGGATTATGTCCTGGGCAAGACTGATTTCAGTGCGGCATTTGCGTATAGCGGAGGTCGGCCTTTGCAGTTCATGGGTTCATTTTCCTCTTCTGTTGGTAGGATCGGTGTATTTGGAGAGACAGTGGTTACTCTAGACGGCGAGGAAAGCGCTTCGCCTTGGCAGAGCCAACTCGGTGCTTTTTACAACCACAGTGATGATGAGGGGCTGTTCAATTTAAGCTCAGCGGTCTTCTATCAGTATAATGAAGACCATTCCGTGGGCATATCACTGGGATGGAATGATATCTTAAAATCCAAGTTTTCTGCAACAGGTACGTGGATCGGAGTTCCGTCCACAGATTCAGGGGTGCTGTCGTTGAGCCTTCAGCTGCCGAGGGTAGAGTTCATTCGGCCAGAGTTGGGTGTGAGCTACATGTATGGCAAGCAGCAGATTAATTATCCGGGAATTCCGTTTCCGATGGAGCTCGACGGCACCACACGGGTATACTTCGCTGTCACTTTGGGAAGCGGCTCATTCTGATGAAAAAGAGAGCCTGCGGGCAATGATTACGCCGCAGGCCTTTCTCTCTTAGGATCGATCAGTCAGTGAGATGGTGATGTCAAAATTGCCGATCGCTGTTTCGAGCGACAGCACAATTGCTTGGGGTGTAGCCATAGAAAGCGATCTGCCGCCTCCTACCATGATTTGGGGAGGCACGATATTGCAGTTGTAGTTCTGCTGTGATAGGCGGGTGAGTGCATTACCGCTGATAATATTAGCCAGCTCACCCATGGCGGAGGTAACAAACGCATCGAGCTCGTCCATTTCCATTCCAGACATGATCTTCACCATTTCTAAGGCCATCTCTTTAGGGAAGCTGTAGAGGAGCGATCCGGTGAGGTCACCCGTGACTCCGATTACCACGTTTGCTTCTAGAAACGGAACCAATTCTTCCGTTACCCGCAGGCCTGACCGATTGGTTTCCAGATCAAGCATAATTCTAAACACGTCTTGTGTTGCCAGATAAAAGGCATTTATGTACTCAGCTCTCATGGCCGCCTCCTTGACTTCGCAGAAACTCCCCAATCTTCTGATCTTCGCCGGCCACGTGCATGATCAGCCAGGTCATCAGGCGGCCGCCGAGTTCCTGCATCAGTTCTTGCGTGTAACCTTCTTGCGCAACCCGATTTACATAGTTCTGGATTACTCCGCGAAACTGGGAGTGGATGGCCCGATGTCTTTCTCGTTCAGGATATCCAATCTCTTCTTGGAAGCGCTCCTCATCGCTAAAGTGGATAACAACGTATTCCTGCATAAAGGCTAAGGTTTCTTTGACTTCCTCCACCTTTTCATCCCAAAGCCTGGGAGATTGTACTATGCTGATGAAGCTAGAAACCCGCTTAAACAGCTCTTGATGCTGGGTGTCGATGAGGACCGCTCCCACCCGGTACTTTTCTTTCCACATCATGGTAATCGCCTCCTACATAAGAGTGAGATTTCTCGCTTGTGCGGGATTTTTCCTTCCCATAAAACTAATTTGATATGTGATATAATGTACAAAAACAATAAGGAGTTGATGGTGTGTTCAGTAAACTATTTATGTTGGGTATCGTTGTCACGCTGGTGTATGGTATGAGTTGTGGCCACGTTTGGGCTGCCGAAAAACCCAATCCTATTGTCACCATCGATATGGGCGACTTGGCGGCCATTGACATTGAGCTTTACCCTGATGTGGCACCAAACACCGTTCGTAACTTCATTTATTTAGTTGAGCAAGGTTTCTATGATGGCCTGACATTTCATCGAGTTATTCCTGGTTTCATGATTCAAGGGGGAGACCCGAAGGGAAATGGTACTGGGGGGCCGGGCTACAGCATAAAAGGCGAGTTTTCGCGTAATGGTTTTCTGAATGAGCTCAAACATGAGCGGGGCGTAATCTCCATGGCGCGGACGAGCGACCCGAATTCGGCGGGTTCTCAGTTCTTCATCATGGTGGACAGTGCTCCACACCTAGATGGTTCATACGCAGCCTTTGGTAAGGTAATCAGCGGTATGGAAGTGGTGGACAAGATAGTCACTGCACCTCGAGGGTTTAATGATCGGCCTCTTCAACCGCAAAAAATGGTCAGTGTGACAGTGCAGACATTTGGCGTTGAGTACCCCGATCCAGAGATCATCAAGTAAGGAAAAGCGGTTGGCTTCGTTACCGAAGGCAACCGCTTTGTTCTACACTCGGAAATTTGAAATCAGCTGCGCCATTCGTTCAGACATCTGGGTGACAGCATTGGCGCTTTCGGCTAGGCTGCGCATACTCTGCGCCTGCTGCTCAGCAGTTGCCAAGAGCTCGTGCATTCCTCGTTCTAGTGATTGAGTGGCTTCAGCCGCATTGAAGATAAGCTCTGTCGTCAGATCGATCTTGGCAGCGATCCCCTCAAACTGTGTGTCTAGGGCGGAGAAGGCTGCTGTAGTATCAGTAATCTCCGCATTACTTTTCACGGCCGCAGCCGCCGCCTGTTCAGTACCATGGGTGAGCTCTTGTATGCTATCGCGGATGTTGGCAGCAGACCGCTGTGTCTGCTCTGCAAGCTGGCGCACCTCTTCAGCGACAACCGCAAAACTACGTCCGCTTTCTCCTGCTCGTGCGGCCTCAATCGCAGCGTTGAGAGCTAGTAGGTTGGTTTGCTCAGCGACCTCCGCAATGATTTCTACAACTTCTCTGATTTGATGGGCACCGCTTTCAAGGACGTCCATGACTCGACTCATCTCTTCAGCTGCATCGACCGCTTGGGTGATTTCCGCCTTAGTCCTATCGAGCTCGCCCTTTCCGTCTTGAGCTAGGCTGCGGACCTGTTCGCTGTTGGCCGCCATTTCTTTAGTCAGCGTACTGATCTGTCTTGTGCGGTCAGTCAATGCAGATAAGGCTTCCACCGTCTGCGTAATAGCTGCTGAGTTCTCTTGGCTGGTGGCTGACAGCTGTTGGCTGGCGGTGCTTGCCGCTACAACAACTTCTTCGATGGCAGCTATCATCTGTCGGAGGCTTTGGCGCATTGAATCAAAGGCGTCGCCTAACTGCCCTAGTTCGTCACTGCGATCCTGCTTAGTTTCTACAGTTAAATCACCAGAGGCAATGCTGTGAGCGGCTTCAGCAAGCTGCACAATCGGCCTTGTAAAGCCCTTGGCTCCCAAGTAGCTGAGAACACCCACGATGAACGCTATACCTAACAGAATAACCCCTGCCTGCAGCCATAGAGTACGCACTGATGCGAAAGCAGTGGCTGCGTCAGTCTCCACAACCAAACCCAGGTGTGAGTTTGCAAACGGTATAATACCGATGCTGCCAAGTACACCTCGTCCTTCATAGTTGGTGTATTCTTTGGAAAGCATTTTTTCACTCATGTTGGCTTCTTGGATGAGCTCCAGCACGGGGCCGGCTATGACAGTGTTGATGGCCTGCGGCGCAGTGGAGCTCTGAATACGGCTGTAAAGCTTACCGGTGTCATCGACTAAATAAGCAACTTGCTCGATGTCTGTGCTGCCGCAGTGCATCATAGCGTTAATTCGGCCTTCACTAATTCCTAAACCCAGGATGCCGCTGACAACTGATTCATCGGCCAAACTCGGTATTGGATAGAGCACATAGGAAAAGTGCTGTTCATGGACGGGTGAATAAATCCAGGGAGACCAACTGACTTCGTTCGACGAAAAAGCGTCAGCAATGAACTCATGCGCCCCCTCAGTGAGAGTCCCTTGCTCACTGTAGATGACTTCACCCTTTACCGCAACAATTACATCATCGATTTGAAACTCGCTTTCTTCTTTCAGCCGATGAAGGGCTTGAACAAGAGATGTATGCGTATTGCGCCAAGTCATTGAATCACGTTCTGCCGATTCTAGGATCGGAACAGTCCAGTACATACCCCTGCGTTCATCTGTAGCAAACTGTCTTGCAGCGTTTACTGCTTGCTCTTGAAATGTGAGGAGACTGGCACTGATAGCTGATACCGTCTCTTCACTGCCGCGAATGACTTCGCTTCTTTTGTGGGCAAGCAGCTGCTGCATAAACACGACACTGAGTATACTTGCCGGGATAATTCCGACGATGATGAACAAGACTACGAGCTTGGTCTGCAGAGAGCGTCCTCGCACTGACCTTCCCTCCGTTCTTTTCACAGCGTTTATTCAAGACTCATAAGCACGCTGTGGCTTGGACTAAGCTGGGCTAGACCGCGACCGCGGTTCTTGGCGTAAAACTCAGCAATTTCCTCATCAACCTGCTCTGGCACAAATTTCTCACTGCGGTCCCAGCGCTCTCCAATATCGGGAACAGAGCGGAAGAGCATGCGTGTATAAGGGTGAACCGGATTATGATAGACTTCCCGAGTTGCTCCTTTTTCTACGAGCCTACCGCGATGCATGATCATAGTGTAATCGCTGATGTAGTATCCTAGGGCGAGGTCATGGGTGATAAACAGGACCGACATACCGTTATTCTTACAGATGTCAACCAAGAGGTTGAGTACCCCCATGCGAGTGGAAGCATCGAGCATGCTGATCAGTTCGTCTGCAACCAATACTTCCACATCTAATAGGAGTGCTCGCGCGATCAGCAAGCGCTGCAGCTGTCCACCGCTCAGCTGGTGGGGGAATTGGTGCAGAACCCTATCAGGGTTCAAATTCACTGCCTGCAGTACTTCGCGCGTTCTCTCTTCCCTATTTTTTACATCTGGCAGAAATACGTCGTAGACCATGTCAAAGGCTCTATCGACACGGAAAAGGGGATTGAACGACGAAAATGGATCCTGAAAAACACCCTGCACACGGCGATAGTACTCCCGAAGAGCTGTTTTGCCGCGAATCTCTGTAACATCCTGCCCCTTGTAGTACAGCTTGCCCGATGTGGGGCGGAGGAGCTTTAGGATCATACGCCCAATAGTGGTCTTTCCACTTCCACTTTCTCCAATGAGTGACAAAATGGTGCCAGGATACATCTCAAAGGATACATTATTGACAGCTGTTGTCTGCTGCCGAAAGAAGACTCCGCTGCTGAAGACCTTCGTGAGATTCTCTGCGGAGATGACGGGTTGAACTCTTCTATCAGCCAACGCTTTCACTTCCAATCTCGGTGTAATGCCAGCAGGCAATGCTGTGTTCCGGATTAATGTGTTCTGTGATAGGAGTCTGCTCACACTTGCTTGTCTTGTACGGACATCTAAACCGGAAGCGGCAGCCAGGCCCAATATTGAGGAGTTCAGGTGGCGTTCCCTTGATGCCTTCCAGCTTCTGCTCCTCATACTGGACTCCTACCCTTGGTAGAGAATCGATCAACGCCTTAGTGTATGGGTGACGGGGCCTGTAAACTATTTCATCAATTGGGCCCATTTCGACAATGTGGCCGCCGTACATAATCATCAAACGATCAGCAATCTGATAAAGGATTGCCAGGTCGTGCGTGATAAACATGGCTGAGCCAATGATGCCTTGATCTCTTAGTTCTACCAGAAGGCTGGCGGCAAATCTCTGAGAACTCACGTCTAGTGCGGACGTTATCTCGTCAGCAATCACGAGTTCTGGATTGAGGATAGTGGAGATTACCATGATTATCCGCTGCTTCATGCCACCTGACAATTCAATCGGGTACCTATCAAGCACATCTGGACTAAGATTTACGAAGCGAAGTCTTTCTTCGACTCTCTCGAAGAACTTCTTATCGGCTGGAATGCCGTGTTCTCGCACGATGTCGGACATAAAAGTCCGGATCTTCTTGGTCGGGCTTAGCGCATCCAGAGCATATTGAGGGATAATCGATATATCCCGCAGGCGTCTCTGGCGGAAGGCTTCCTTGCTCATAGTCATAATATCTTGACCGAGAAAGATGGCTTTGCCATCAATGTGCCGAAGTGGCGGTTTGCGCAGCATGAGCGTATGTGCCAGCGTGCTCTTACCACAACCCGATTCACCGGCAATACCCAGGATTTCGCCTCTGCGTACCTGAAAAGACACACCATCAAGGGCCTTAACATCACCTTTGAGAATGCGGTAGTAGGCCCGCAGTTCTTGAACATCTAGAATTACTTCTGCTGCCATTCTTACATCTCCCTCAAACGTGGATTGAACACTTCATCAAGGCCCGTATTAATAAAGTACAGCGAGACGATGAGCATCGTCAGGATTAACCCCGGGATGATCGTCCACCACCACATGCCTAGGTGGAGGGCGTTCCAGTTAACTGCATTTTGCAGGACAAGACCTAAAGAGATTCCTCGAGTTGGGCCTAAACCTAAGAATTCCAATCCCACAGATGACAGGATGGTTCCATTGAACTGCAGGATATACACCATAAAAACGTACGAGAACATGTTAGCTGCGATGTCTTCGCGCAAAATGCGGAATGTTGGTGTTGCTGAGATGCGCGAAAGGTTGACGAACTCTTGACTCTTTAGAGAGAGGGTCTGCGAACGTACAGCCCGAGCTGTCCAGGGCCATGCGGTGGCTGCCACAATCAAGGACTGTGTAACAATCCCCCGGTAAGGCAGGTAAGCTGACAATATAATGAGCAGCGCCAGTGAGGGGATAACCATGAAGATGTTAGTTAGAGCCATCAGGCTCTCGTCAGCTGCCTGGCCGCTGAAATAGCCAGAGACGAATCCGACTACCAGTCCAATTGCTGAGGCGATGGTTCCAGCGATAAAGCCAACCAGCAGAGTAGAACGCAGCCCGTACACTACCTGAGTAAATACGTCACGGCCCATGATTGTTGTACCAAACCAATGCTGCTTTGAGGGCGGCTGGTAGCCCATTCCTGCAAATTCTTCATAGTCATAGGGGGTAACAATGGGGCCAATGATGGAGAGGATCACAATAGATAAGAAGATTACCACACCAAAGATAACCTTCTTATTGGATACAGCGAAATACAGGTTCTCATGCTTTTGCCAGAAGTCTTTCATTGCCATAATTAAACCTCCCCTGAATAGGAATGGCGCACCCGGGGGTCAATCAACATGTAGATGATATCAATTGCGAAGTTGGCCAAGAGCACCATTACAATCAAGAATAGGAAGCATCCTTGGATCAAGAAATAGTCATTCTGTTTAATGGCTTGGACCATGAGATAACCAAGGCCTGGATATGAAAACACCATCTGAGTCAGAACGGCGCCTGAGACGATTGTTCCTAAGCTGATTGCAAGGCCGGTAACCTGGGGGAGAATACCATTGCGGTAACCGTAGTTTAGAATCAGGCGATCAGATGCGCCCAGTGATTCCATGTACTTAGCATAGTTGGTGTTGGTTTCGTAGATGATCATATTGCGCATACCAATAGCCCATCCGCCTAGCTGTACTAAGAACAGCGTAAGGAACGGCATGAACCAGTGCATGATGAAGTCCCAGATAAACGCCAGAGTCCAGCCTGGTTTCATAGTTGCACTGTACGCATGACTTGTTGGGAAGATCCCTAACACAATGCCTAAAACGTAAGAGACAACTAATGCGAACCAGAAGTATGGTGATGAGGTGAGGAAGTAGAAAATAGGCATTAAGAAGTTATCTGCCTTTTTCTTAACACCAGAAAATGCTCCTAGTTTATTGCCTATAATCCAGCTGAGGATTATGGCAGGCAATAAGATAATGATGTCATAAATGATAGCGTCACGAATGATATCCAGAACAGGTTTGGGGTACTGGCTAATACTGATTCCTAAGTCTCCTGCGAACAGCGAACGCCAAAACCCGAAGTATTGCTGGATAAGTGGCTGATCGAGGCCGAACGTTTTTACGAAGAAGCTCTCGAGGATTTCGCGTCCGCCCTCAAGCACAGTAAAGCGCGACAGCAGCATGCTGATCGGATCTCCTGGTGCAAAGCGCGGTACAGCCCAGTTCAGGGTTACCGCAAACAGAAATGTAATGAAGTAAATGATAGCTTTCTTTCCAAGATAGCGTCCCATGATTACCTCTTTTCTCCTTGCGAAT
>ERZ773359.2240-NODE-2240-length-24773-cov-89.241565_pt1 | contig 24773 bp, 21 predicted proteins | sample MGYA00374955_ERZ773359 | MGnify/ENA primary metagenome ERZ773359 (study PRJEB29098, sample SAMN04486028) | biogas fermenter metagenome | study: EMG produced TPA metagenomics assembly of the Biogas fermentation microbial communities from Germany - Plant 4 DNA1...
GAAGGGATTGATAGTAACAGGTAAGCAGTAGCCACGTAATTGCACGGTTAATTGCACCAAAATGTTATGCCCCACCTTTTAGATCCATGTCTTGTGTCCATTCATTCAATCTAACAGTCAATCTAACAGTGAGAGATATGAGAAAAATATAGCCTTTTGTAAGTATCCTCCTACAATAAGATAGGTTGCACAGAGGTAAATTCGCAGAAAATGTATCTTTATTTATATAGGAGGTGGCTATAGTCATGAGGAGAGGTAAATGGATCAAGAGGTGGAGTGCGGCCTTTCTTATTCTTTTTGTTCTTTCAAGCGCAGGACTAGCAGTAACAGTCGCGCCAGTATTGCGTTCTGATAAAGGGATAGTAGCCGCAGCACATCCTCTTGCGGCCCAAGCTGGGGCAGAGATTCTTGAAAAAGGTGGCAACGCTGTAGATGCTGCTATTGCAGTAAGTTTAGCTTTAGGAGTGGTGGAACCATACGCTTCGGGACTAGGCGGAGAAGGTTATCTGGTTGTTCAAATGAAAGATGGACATCGTTTTGCACTGGACTTCAGAAGCACGGCTCCTAAATTGGCTACTTATGAAAATTTAGAGAAAAGTGGCATGACTCTCAGCGAGGCAGCCAAAACGATTAAAGGAGCTTGCGTTCCAGGTGTACCTGCCGCTATTGAGTATGTTTACAAAGAAGCAGCGACTATGAAACTGGAAGATATTGCTCTTCCCGCTATTCGATTTGCCGAGGAAGGTTTTGAAGTCAATCAAACTTTTGCAGGTATAGTAGCTGATAATTTTGACAGGCTTCAAAAAAGTGCGCCTGATTTCCTCAATGAAGGGTTGCCTTGGGAAAAAGGAGATATTTTCAAAAACCCAGCCTTGGCAAAAACAATTCGGGCCTTTGCTAAAGAGGGGGCATCCTTGTTCTATCGTGGATCCATTGCCGACAAGATAGACGCATACATGAAAAAGAATGATGGCTGGATTCGCAAAGAGGACCTAGAAGCTTATAAAGTCGTCAAAAGAGATCCACTACATGGACATTACAGAGGATATGATATTTACGTACCGGGAATGCCTGTCGGTGGTCCACGATTGCTGGAGACCCTCAACGTTCTCGAAAAATTCAACCTATCCGCCCTTGGATGGGATGATCCCTTGCGGCTGCACATTATGCAAGAAGCCTTTATCTTGACAGCAGTGGATCAGCAGGCTTATGTAGGTGACCCTCTTTTTGACCCTGATCTGCCGGAGGCAGGGTTGCTGAACAAAGATTATGCCAAGACTCGTATGATGGCAATAGACCTCTCTCAAGCATCAGAACCTGAGACGTGGAAAGATCTCGTAGGAGATCCTGCCTACTTTGAAAATGAGGAGAGCTTCTCGAAGATTCTTCTTCAAATGGAATTCGAAAAGGAGGAAGAAAAGGTTGCTGCTCTAAGAGAACTTGTTCTCGAATCTCCTTCCACAACTCACTTTTCCATTATCGACAGGTGGGGCAATGCAGTGTCGTGGACACAGACAATTTCTTCTTTCTTCGGTACGGCATGCTGGGTTGATGGCTTCTTTATCAACAATGAGCTTGGAAACTTTAAAAGTGCACCTGCTCCTGGCGACCCGATCCATATGGAACCGGGGAAACGACCTCGCACAAACATCGCACCTATGATTATTGAAAAGGACGGAGAAGTGAAGTGGGTTTTAGGTTCTCCTGGTGCAAGTCGCATCGTTTCTACATTAATTCAGATTATTGTAGACCTTGCGGATTTTGATATGAGCCTTGAGGAAGCCGTTAAAGCACCCAAATTTGTAGGATATATCTCATATCCGGAAATAAGGATGGAAAAGGGCTACTCAGAGGAAACAATAGCTTGTCTTGAAAAAATATTTGGCCATGTTGTTAAATTGCAGGAATATCCCGATCTCTTTTTCGGGGGACCTAATGTGGTTGGAGTTGAAGAAGATGGAACGCTTATCGGTGTTGGCTCCGTGCGCAGAGGTGGAGCAGCGGCAGCACCAGAAAAATAACGAGGGAGATGCAAAATGTCAGTGTTAAAAATGAAGACTTTAACTAGGAAATTAGTCGTTGCGTTCGTAATGCTCCTGCTTGTTTCATCCAAAAGTCATGCTGCCTTTTTCAGGCCGGATGTTCGGCCTGGGTACGGGGTAACATCTCAAGGATGGCTTTCCGACTATTGCGAATCGCTGCGTGGCACTAACCTCGACACACCGGTTTTCTTCCTCGACAGTGGCAAGTCGGGTGCTAGCGCTCTTGTACTTGGCGGTACTCACCCTAGGGAACTGGCTGGCGTAACGTCAGCTACAATGCTTGTTGAAAACTGCGAAGTCAAGGTAGGACGCCTTGTCGTTATTCCGTGCCTCAATGTTAGCGGAATGTCCATTCCTGATCAAAATGGAAAAGTTCCACATTTCCTACCTATAGAGAGTCGCTCTGGCCTAAGATATCTTCCTTATGGGGATCGCTACGTAGACATTCAAGACCAGGGGCAGCCAGATCCGGAAAAGTTCCAGCACTTCTCTGGATACGAAATCGACGATGGAGCGGAATCGCGAAACATTAATAGGAACTACCCAGGCAAAAAAGACGGAACTCCGACTGCTCAAGTAGCTTTTGGAGTGATGGAGCTAATCAGAAAAGAGAAAATCAATTTTTCTATAGATCTCCACGAGTCAGGAACGCCAGATTACTTTATCGATAGAAAAAACGGAGAAGTAAGTCCAGGTAGCCGACTAGCTTATATGCTAGTGTGCAACCCCAAAGCTTTAGAAATCGGCGCTGAAACTGTCCTGGCCTTAGAAGAAAAGGGGATTTCCTTGAAAGTAGACCAATCTAATCCTGAATTCCGTGGTTTAAGTCATTTAGAGATTGGGAATGCTACGGATTGCTTATCCTTTCTTTCCGAAACGCCCAATCCGGGGCAGGATACCTGGAGAGAAGCCCCAGATGTTCTCTTCGATCACGATTATCCCTTGAAGATGCGGGTGGGGATATGTGTGGAAGTTGTAAAATCTTTGGCCGACATCTACGGCGAGACAACAGGCAAGAAGCTTGTGATGGAAAATGTTCCATCTTACGAAGAGCTACAGGAAAAAGATGTGGGGGCGTTCCTCAACTAGGCTTCTTTTTATGCAAATTTAAACCGATCATTTTTTATTGGAGGTCTGTCAAAAATGTATAAAAATAAAATTTTTCGATTAATCCTTTCTTTTCTATTTGCAATTTTATTTTGTCATGCTGCCTTTGCGGCGAGCAATATAGCTCTTACTTCTGCGGGCCAGAGCCCTGATGCCATGATGGTCAAGGTTGTCTTGAAAAAAATGGACGTGGAAGTGGACTTCGATTCAGCTATGGACCCCGCAGCTATTAAAGACAATCACAAGGTTCTAATTGTTGTTGTAGGGGGCAGCTCAAAAGGTCTTGGTGCCGCAGGAATAGATCAGGATCAAGAGAAGGCTCGGATAGAAGAAATATTGAAGATTGCTAACGAAAAGGGATTAAAAATTCTCGTGATGCATGTTGGTGGAGCATCCCGTCGCGGAACACTTTCTGATCTTTTTCTCGATACGGTAGTACCTCATGCAGACTATGTTATCTATGTAAAAGGAGCCAATGAAGACGGATATTTCACTAAAGTTTCTGAAGAGAAAAAGATCCCTGTAGAGGAATCCGAAACCATCCGCGCACTTGATGAGCATCTTAAAAAAGTTCTGGGAGAGTGGGGGGTTATTTAGCCTTGCCGGCTATAGTGGAGTGGTTTTTTCCAGAAGGTCTTTACACAATAGCAATGATAGGAGTATTTGCTGTAGGAGCTTTTACCATAAAGTTTCCAGTATCTATTGCAATGGCCTTCGCAGCCATAGCAGGAGCCCTCATAGGTGGCGCAGGCTTTCCCCTGCGTCACCTTGTGGAGGGCATGTTTGGTTATCTCGATACAATACTTGTCATTGCTACGGCAATGATTTTTATGAAAACAGCGGAAAGCACGGGACTTTTAGAAGGCTTGGCTGCATGGATTATTCGTAAATTTCGTAAAAAACCGGCGTTTCTTTCTATGGGGTTAATGTTTATAATCATGGTTCCTGGCATGATTACAGGCTCTTCTACAGCGGCAGTTCTTACTACCGGGGCCTTGGTTGCACCGGTTCTCCTTCAACTGGGAGTTTGCCCCCATAGGGCGGCAGCAGCTATTGCTATGGGTGCAATCTTTGGCATGATTGCACCTCCGGTTAACCTTCCGGCCATGATCATTGGCGGAGGGATAGATATGCCTTATTCAGGATTTGGAATTCCCCTTATTATATGCACCTTACCTCTTGCCATCTTCACTGCTTTTCTTTTTATCTACCCTCCTCTCAAAAAAGGTGATTTTTCTGAATCTGGCCTGGAGGCAGAACTTAAGCGTATGGAGCGAGAACCACTTTCTTTTCGACTCTTTATTCCATTGCTTGTCCTCATCGTATTGTTCGCGGTAGAACGCGTCTTCCCATCACATTGGCCTTCTTTAGGCATGCCACTAATCTTTCTTCTTGCTGCTGCTTCGGCCCTTTTTTCTGGTGTAAAATGGCACCCTCTTCAGACTGTAATTAGTGCTATAAACGATGCATTGCCGGTTATGGGAATTCTTATGGGTGTAGGCATGTTTATTCAGATCATGACGTTGATCGGAGTACGAGGTTTCGTTACAGTTTCTGCTATAGCCCTTCCTAAGTGGCTTCTTTACGTAGGCATAGGAGTATCTATTCCTCTTTTTGGGGCAGTGTCGGCTTTCGGATCGGCTTCGGTATTGGGAGTTCCATTCGTTTTAGCTTTGCTGGGCCACAACGAAATTATCGTCGCTTCGGCTCTCAGTCTTATTGCTGGACTTGGAGACCTTATGCCTCCCACAGCCCTTGCCGGTATTTTTTCTGCCAAAGTAGTAAGGGAAGATAACTATTTAAAAGTTCTTCGTTGCTGCATCTTTCCCGCCATTCTCACTGCTCTATGGGGGATAGCTATCATCCTCTTAGCGAATAAATTGGCGGTTTTTCTTTTTTAGGGGGGAATTATAAAAAATGATAATGCTCGTATACCGTGGAATAGCGCTTTTTATCTCTCTCGTGGTTGTGCACTGCATGTTTCAAGAAGAAGAATTTTGGAAACAGGCTTCTGCCACTATGGTCATTATCCCTCTTGTCATGAGGGTTTTGCTTATAAAATGAGGAGGCCGCGTTGCACAAAATGAACATAAAAGGTACTCGCAAGACAGCCATTTTTCTTTTAACCGTAGCATTATTAGTCATGTACGTCACTGGACGGAACTTTCTTGCCATGCGACAACCTGATGTGGTGATACCGGCTGATGGCTTCGAAAAAAGGATGCTATCAGATTGGTTTCAAGGCATACACAACACACCGGCAGATACACCGGTATTTATACAGGAAGGCCAAGAGCCGGGGGGAACGGTTCTGATCTTAGGTGGGACCCACCCTAACGAGCCTGCTGGGTATATAGCTGCTGTATTGTTCCTTGAACGAGCCCAAGTACAGAAAGGACGTTTAATAGTGATACCCTTTGCAAACAATACGGCTTTCACCCATAACTCCCCTCAGGAAGGATATCCTCAATATATTCGGTTCCTTCTTCCGGACGGTTCGGTTAGAACCTTTAGGTATGGGTCGAGAGATACGAATCCTGTTTATCAATGGCCAGACCCTGATATTTACGTTCACGAACCTTCAGGACAGCGGCTTGCAGGCAGTGAAATGCGTAATTTGAATAGAGCCTATCCAGGACAACCACATGGTGTTATAACTCAGCGTATTGCCTTCGCTATTTTAGAACTAATTCGCAAGGAAGACGTAGATTTGGCCTTTGATCTTCATGAAGCATCGCCGGAATACCCCGTTGTCAACGCCATAGTGGCCCATGAAAAGAGCTTGGAACTTGGTGCCATGGCAGCAATGGATCTGGAAGGGCGAGGAATACCTTTTCGTCTGGAGCCATCACCTCGAAATTTAAGAGGCCTCTCTCACAGAGAATGGGGAGATCATACGGACGTAATGGCCATCCTTATGGAGACAGGCAATCCAATCCAAGGTCGCCTGCGAGGACGCACAAATGAAGCCTTGGCCTTGACAGGCAAGGATAAATTCTACCAGAAAGCAGCAAAACTCGGGAGCCTCTTCATCCCTTATGAAGATGATCAACCCATAGCTCTCCGCACAGCCCGACATGTGACGGCTATTATGACTTTTCTGGAAATGCTGGGCTTTATCAGCGAAGAAAAAAGTGTAATAGTAAATAACATTCCCGACTACAATGATATTATAGATAAGGGGATAGAGGCTTTTCTTTTGTCCATTTCATGAGTCAATGCTTATCGGCCCTTACATAAAACCTAAAGGGGAGTGTCTTAATGTATCGTGATGGCAACAAAACGCTCCATTGGAGGCAAATGGGGCGAGGATGCTTCCTTCTTATAGCGTGGTTTCTTTCGCGTTTTTACGAACGTCCTATCTATACAGTTTTTCAATATCTTCTGTTAGCTGTCGAGCATAACGATAGCGGTTATCTCATGGCAGCTTCAGCTATTCTAGTACTTGTTAATACAATAAAAGCCTTACTTCTTTACGAAGGGTGGCTTTTCTTTGCCGATGGTCTTGCAAATTATCTCAATAAACCCTTAATAAAGCGGCTTCTCCCCCTTTTTGCTATTCCTGCATGCTACCAAATGGTGGCAATCTTTGATTTTCCCGGCATTCCTCATTTTGGAATGCCGGCTGTCCTTAGCATCGCTAGTGTCATGTTAATCCAATACTTCACGCGGGATGTTTCAAGGTGGTCAAATAAGGCCATGGCGCTGGGGCTAATGCTTTTTTCTTTTCAGTGGTTAGATGTTGTTCCAGCTCTTACCAGTTATGGCTTTGGATGGGGAGAGCTTTCTGCTGTCCTAAAAAATATAGCAGTGATTTCAGGCAAAGCAAGGGTGTTAAATGTAATGGCAATGGTTTCATTTGGGGGAGTCTTTGCTGGCGCCCTTGTTACTATAGAGCTTTTTGTAAATTATGAAAAGCGGCTGGCCCAGCTTCAACGCCTACGTCGTCAAGAGCGAGAACTTTCTGCCTTACGAGAAGAACAGCTACGAAATCGCAGTGTAATAGAAATCCAACAACTTGTTCACGACCTCAAACGACCTCTTACGGTAATCATAGGATTGACGGATGTTTTGTCACACTCGCTGGGAAACCCTGCAGAGAAAGCACATTTGAAGGAAATTCAAGATGCGTCCGTAAACATGAATAAGATGGTTTCGGAAATTTTGAATCCTCACGTCCATCACCGCATTTCTGTGGAACACGTTGTGAATTACACTTTGAGTCAAATACGTCCCTTCCCCTGGAGTTCCGGCATTCAGGTGAGCTTGCATGATGCTTCTTCAACCTCTTTCATTGAAGCGAACCTCATACTCCTCTCTAGGGCTATTGTAAACATCTTGGACAATGCTCATCGAGCAACAGTTGGGAACTCGTCGCCTATTATTCGCTTTCAAACGGAGGTCACAAAGGATCACGTATTAATTATAGTAGAAGATAATGGGTACGGATTTGAAAAAGAGCCCTTGCCTCATCGTTCCGCCTGGGGGTCTACTGGTCTTGGGTTACCTTTCGTAAGGAGCGTCGCAAAAGAACATAATGGAAAGCTGTATCTTGGAACCAGCGATGAGCTGGGTGGGGCTTATATTGCTTTGCTTTTGCCTCTATGCAATACGGAAGAGGTAGGGGGTGAAGACAATACTGTACCTCGGATCAATTGATGATGACACAAGTGTTCTTTATACTTTGGAAGCAATGGCCAAGTCTCAGGGCTGGGATATGCGAACCACAACAGAGCCCGACGAGGCGTTTCTTTGGGTGATTAATAATCAGATCGACATACTGCTCGTAGACTATCACATGCCTAAAATGAGTGGCCTTGAAGTTATTCAAAGGGCAAGGGAAATTTCAGATACAGTGGTACTACTAGTCCTTACCATTGAAGAGCATCCCCAAATTGCTCGCCAGCTTCTTCTTGCCGGGGCCGATGATTTCGTGAACAAACCAGTGCGCCTTTTAGATTTCGCTTCTCGAATTCAGGTCCATGCCAAACTAGCCCACTATAGAAAAATGACGCGTCAAAGCTACCCAATGAAGGGGATATCTGAAGAAACCCTTAGAAAAGTAATTGATCTCCTAGTTTCAAATGCAGATACCGAGTTTTTTGATGTACAGTTTCTTTGTGACAACCTTGGTTTAGCTTATCCGACAGCCCATCGTTATTTGGAATACCTCGCAGAAAAAGGGACTTTATTTAAAAGCCAGGAAAGCCCGGAGGGCAAACCGGGCCGTCCCCGGACGCTCTACCAAATGAAGTAAGCAGATAGTCGGTTTTAGCGATTTGTTTCGGTGAAATGTGATAAGTTGCCAGATCAAAACATCTCTGGCTTTTTGGTAAAACCATGCAAGATTCACACTTATGTTTTCCAAAAGCGCCGCTGGGCCGGTCCGTTGTATTCAGATAATGAAAGCTCATCGGCAGGATATGCAGAATCCCAACAGTAAATGAGAAAGTCAAGTTCATCGGCAGCAGAGACAATCAAAGCCTCCGGCGTGCTTGGCAGAACGGGAGATCCGTATTCTTTCTTTCCGTGATGGCTCACTATGATATGGCCTATTGCCAAGGTGATGTTTTCATCGAGGTCGTACTTTCTGGCAAAATCCATGAACATGGAATAGCCCAAAGGGATGTGGTCTATCACAGCACCATGCAGGGTAATTTGAGGAGCTAAATCAATTGAGTAAGCGCTAAGTTTTCCAATGTCGTGCAACAGTGCCCCGGCAGTCAGAATATCCATATCTACATTTAATCCTTTATTTAAATAAATAAACCCAATGGCCCGGGCACTTTTCGTGACATCGAGAGTATGTTCAAGTAAGCCGTGGACGTAGGCATGATGATTCTTAACAGCAGCCGGAGCGATCTTAAACTGTTCCCACAAATCTTCGCTAAAAAGCGTGTGCAGAAAGGTACGCAAAGGATCGCCGCATTCGTTCACTATAGCCCAAAAGTCCGCTTCCATTTGTTCGAGCGGTACAGGCGATTTTTCTATAAAAGACTCTGGCGGATATTTATCGGAGTCGAGCAAGTAAATTTGGTTTATGTGGTACTGTAGTCTTTGTTTGTATTTAGTTACAACGCCAAAAACTCCCACAGGTTGTCTTGAGACGCTGCTAAGACCTTCTAACTCATTTTGAGTGAGGGCCTTTTTTTCTCCATCTCTAATGTCCCACCATTTGCTGTCCGACCATGCTCTGGCATAGAGCGTTCCGCTTGCATCCACGATGGTCAGGTCCCAGTAGGGTTGATTATTTTTATCTCTTTTTAGCCTCGCCGAGGCTAACACTCCGACGGTTTTGAACTTATCGCCGGACTTCATGCTTTCTTTTATGCTAGCGATGGGTACACATCTTTCTTCGGACATCTTTATCACCCTTGTAGATGTAATTGCCTCACTTTTTGCAATATTTATATATAATCAATACGTATATAATCTTTAACTTAAATTTTATACCACGAATAAAGATCAAATGCCAGCCGTGCAGACTTTATTCACGAAGAGCAACACAAAGATGCAGCTATCTGTTTTGCTTAAGAAAGCACCATAAGAAGTTTTGTAACAACAAAAGGCAATTAAATGACGAACAGGAGGAATTCTTTGATATGTTTAGCCTTAAAAGACGAATATCGAATAAGGAGACATTGCTGGGGACATTTGTGATCCTGCCATCGACCGATTCGGTTGAAATTCTGGCATTGGGCGGATTTGATTTTGTTGTACTTGATAGAGAACACGGCCCTCATTCCATAGAGAAACTGCAGGACATGGTGAGAGTAGCTTCTCTTCATAAAATGGGCACCTTAGTCAGGGTGCCGGAAAATTCCAAGAAAGAAATTTTATGGGCTCTGGACGTAGGGGCTGACGGAGTGTTGGTTCCCATGGTTGAAACTGCTTCGGATGCAATTAGGGCCGTAAGAAGCGCCAAATATGATCCAATCGGAGAAAGAGGAGTTGCCTTTACAAGATCCTCGAAATACGGCAAACACGAGCTAACTTCCTATTTCGAGGAATCCAACGAAAATACATTTATCGCCTTGCAATGCGAAAATATTAAGGGGTTGACGAACCTCGATGAAATCGTAAATACGCCGGGGGTGGATATGATCTTTTTTGGACCCTTCGATATGTCCGCTTCCTTAGGCATACCCGGCAAAGTAGAAGATCCAAGGGTCAAAGAAGCAGCTATGAAATTACTTCAAATTTGCAAGAACGCCAACAAGGCAGCGGGCACTTTCGCAAGTACAGCCGAGGAAGCTTTGAATCGTATACAGGAAGGATTTAACTTGGTCGGCCTTGGCATAGAAGCCACAATTTATCTTAATGCTGTAAAAAGTTTAGTGACCAGCGTAAAAAATAAGATAATAAAATGATTCAAGATCGCTAAAAAGCACGTTACTAGGGCTGTATTTTTTGCAAATGCACCATTATATCCTAAATTTCTCCAACTCTGCGGGGTGAGCCGGTTTAGTGACGATATTAAGGCAATCCTCAGGGGAAGTAATTAAGATCCGTACGGCGCTGTTTTCGTGATCGCTGTAGCGCGCTACGAACTTTGCAGATATCTCCAAATTTTCTATGACGACTGGAGCGTCATAAGAATAAAGCAGTGCCGTTGGACCTTTCACGTTAATCGGATTCAGCAACAACATCGAAGGAAGCCGAAGCTGAATTAGCCTTTTATTTTCATGGGCATTTCTCCCAATGACTAAATGGTTTTTTTGAGGAAGTAAAAAATGCCTGCCGACGCGCAAAAGGGCGGCATGGAAGAAGGAAAAATGCTCCTTAAAAGCCTCCATTAAACGTCTCAACTTTAAAGAAAAAAACTTCTCCGTGAGAGGGCATCCGCCTCCTGGCGAAGGATAAGTCGTGATTTGCCATTTTTTTGCCAGTTCCATTTGTTCTTTCCTGCTACGCCCGGAAATGGAAAGCAAATTCTCCCTATTTACCAGGCCTTCCCGTTCAGGAGCCGTTGCAGGAAGCAGCTTGGCAGACAAGGGCCTTAGAATATAATCAGCGTAGCCTGAAGCAGCGTCTACCATCCTTAAAGCCGCTGATGTTTGCGATTTAGGCCTTTCTCCCAAGACCTCGCCGGTAGCCAAAAAATCATATCCTCTTTCTTCCATCATCTGACCTGCCACCTTTAACATTAAAGCGTGACAATCTATGCAGGGATTCATGTGTTTCCCGAAGCCATGCGGGGGGTTGATAAGTATGTTAATGTATGCTTTCTCGGGAAGTGGTGCTATAATTAGTGGGAAATTATAAAGGCGTGCTGCTGAAACGGACTTTTCAGCGGAAAAAAATGGAGTTGTAAAGGTCAAGCATGTGACTTGTACATTGTTTCTGCGCAAAATTTCTCCGGCAAGCAGCGAATCGAGTCCGCCTGAAAAAAGAAGCAGCGCCTTTGGGGGTTTGCTTTTCATTTCTTTTGCCTCCCAAAATATATAATTTACTTATAAATCTATGTTGGCTTTGATAGACTATACAAAGTTTCTTGATGCGTCAAATGACGTATCATAGGTGTATGGGGTGGTTAATGGATGAACAACATCAGAAACTTTTGCATAATCGCTCATGTCGATCACGGCAAATCTACGCTTGCTGACAGATTGCTTGAGCATACCAATACCATAGAATCTAGAAAAATGCGACAGCAGTTTCTGGATACAATGGACCTCGAGCGAGAAAGAGGCATTACGATCAAGCTCGTGCCCGTCAGGATGAAGTATAAGGCCAAAGACGGGAACGAATATGTGTTAAACCTGATAGATACTCCGGGGCATGTAGATTTCAGTTACGAGGTATCCAGGTCCCTTGCAGCGTGCGAAGGCGCGCTTTTAGTGGTAGATGCCGCACAGGGCGTGGAGGCTCAAACCTTGGCCAATGCATACCTGGCAGTGGAGCAGGGATTGGAGATCATCCCCGTGATAAACAAAATAGATCTGCCGGGCGCACGTCCTGAAGAAGTTTTACGCCAGATCGAAGAAGTAATAGGGCTGGACTCATCGCAAGCCATATTAGCAAGCGCCAAGGAAGGCATAGGGATAATCGAAGTGTTAGAGGCAATAGTAAATCGCATTCCACCTCCTTCGGGCGACCCAAATGCTAAATTGCAGGCCCTCATTTTCGACTCGGTCTACGACAACTATAGGGGAGTAATATCTTATGTCAGGCTGGTAAATGGGCGCATTAAAAAGGGGCAACTCATACTTTTTATGGCGACCGAGAGGGAATACGAAGTGGAGGAAGTGGGCTTTTTTACACCCTCTATGTCCGCGGCAAATGAACTAAAAGCAGGAGAGGTTGGTTATGTAATCGCAAACGTGAAGGCCATTTGGGAGGCCCGCGCCGGCGACACCATAACAGACGCTATCTCTCCGGCAGATAAGCCTTTGCCGGGTTATAAGCGCATCAAGCCCGTCGTGTTTTGCGGGCTTTTTCCCATCGATAGGGACGATTTCCCTCACCTACGTGAAGCTATAGAGAAATTACAGCTGAATGATTCATCGTTGGTCTTTGAGCCAGAGACCTCCGAGGCGCTCGGCTTTGGCTTCAGGTGCGGCTTTTTGGGATTGCTACACATGGACATAACCGTTGAGCGACTCCGCAGGGAGTTCGAAATCGATCTGGTTGCCACAGCCCCGAATGTAGCCTACGAGATTGTATTAAGTAACGGAAGCGTTATCGAAGCACACAAGCCATCTGATTTCCCCGATCCCGGGAAAATAGAAGAAATAAGGGAGCCTTACATAAGGCTAACGATCTTTCTGCCTGCCGATTACGTAGGAAAGGCGATGAAACTTTGTCAAGACAGACGCGGAGAGTACGTCTCGCTGGATTACATTACCACGGAAAGGGTAAGGCTAGTGTACGACCTTCCCTTGGCGGAATTCATCGTCGATTTTCACGACCGCTTGAAATCTTTGACGAGAGGGTATGCTTCCATTGACTACGAGCATGTAGGTTACAGAAAATCGGATCTGGTAAAGGTGGATGTGCTCATCCACGGAGAACCGGTCGATGCCTTTTCTTTTATTTGCCATAAGGACGATGCTTACAAGCGCGCTTTAAGCGTCATAAAAAAACTTAAAGAACTCATACCCAGGCAGCTTTTTGAAGTCGCCATACAGGCCTCCATAGGAAGCCGCGTGATAGCGAGAGAAAACGTAAAGCCCTTGCGCAAAAACGTCATCGCTAAATGTTATGGCGGTGACGTGACGCGAAAACGCAAATTACTTGAAAAACAAAAAGAGGGCAAGGAAAAGATGAAAATGATAGGCAAGGTCCAAGTTCCTCAGGAGGCATTTTTAGCCTTTTTGAAAGCCGATGAGGAAGGATAATTTAAATTACAGTGTAATGCCTCTAAGTGAAAGTTTTTCTTGGGCGCTCTCGTGTCCTGTTTCTCTTTACGTTCACATACCTTTTTGCGTTCAAAAATGTCCTTACTGCGCCTTTTACAGCGTGGTCCCAAAAACAGGAGACATTGAAAGCTATTTAAACCTTTTAGATAATGAGCTAAAAATGTGGACCTCCCTGACCGGAGGCAAGATCCACGCTCAGACGCTTTACGTTGGAGGGGGCACGCCCACCGTCTTAAGCTCAAAACATTGGGAGCAGCTGATTCTTACGCTTGAGCGATACGTCAATTTTTTGCCCTTGCTCGAAGCAAGCGTAGAAGCAAATCCGGGCACTTTGAGTCTAGGCCACATCAAACTTTGGCGCTCTTGGAGGATCACACGCGCAAGCCTCGGGGTTCAAAGTTTGGATGACGCAGAGTTAAGTTGGCTTAAGCGTCCGCATGGTGCCTATGAAGCAGCTGACGCCATAGCTGCACTGGTCGCAAGCGGCCTCGATACCAGCGTAGATTTGATGTTCGGTTTTCCCGGACAAACGATACGAAGCTGGCACAGGACGATCAAAGACTGCCTGAAATTTGGCATTCGCCACTTATCGATCTACGAGCTGACGTTGGAAGAAAACACTCCTTGGGGCGAAAACCCACCTGAGGGTTTAACGGAAGGATATCCTTTATACAGGTTTGCTCAATGGTACCTGCCTAAAAGGGGATTTATTCAATATGAAATAGCTAGCTTTTCCTTGCCTCGTCACTGGTGCAGGCACAACATTGCCTATTGGCAGGGCGGAAACTTCTTAGGAATCGGACCGAGCGCGTGGGGTTATCTAAACGGATACAGATACGGCAATGCCAGTGACATCAAGCTCTATGCCGATAGTATTTCTAGGGGTGAATTTCCCATCGTTTATGAAGAGATCTTGCCAAATGAAAAGGCAGCCGCGGAATCGGCGATGCTTGCCTTAAGGACAATGTGGGGCGTATCCGCTCGTGCTTTCAGAAGGAAATGGGGATGGCAGGCATACAAGAAGTTCCTTCAGGTATGGCATCTGCTTCCTGAAGATTGTAAAAAAACCATTCAAGGAAAGCACGCGTTCTCAGCCAAGGGCTTTCGCGTGGCAAATTCCCTGTGGGAACAGTTTTTGTAGTAAAGCTCTTTGCCACAATCCCTGCTTATCAACTCCTATTCTTTAACCGTAAATCAGGGCCTTATCAACCTCCATCACGGCTTCCGTTATTTGGAACATATTAGAAATGGTTCCCACCGCGACTTTTTCTGTTACCCCAAAATGATTGGTGCACGTTCCACATACAAGTATGGTCGTCCCCTTTTCCTCTAAGTCCTTTAATATGTCGCACGCGCTATTTTCCGGCAAAGCCAGGAGCACACCTTCGTTCATGAGCGCTAAAACTACGGGCGGCTCGTCTTCCTCAAGCAATACGCCCAGAAAGCTTTTCATGAGCACCTCGCCTAATCCGTCATTTGGCCTGCCAAGCGTGTCTGACAGGATTAAAATTCCTATGGATTTTTTATCATTTTGTGCTGAAGGCGTTGAAGTTAAAGATGCTGTTTGGCGCCTCTCGGTTGGGTCTTCTGATGGCCCTTCATATTTCCCACGAATGACGTACGTCCCGTCATCTTGCTTTATATCCTCGATAACGCTGTACCCGCGCGATTTGAGGAACCGCTTGACGTTTTGAAAGGAAACGTCATTATCAACGAGAACTTCGATTTCTTTTTCGCCTGAATCTATGGCCTGTTTCGTCAATATAACTGGTTTCGGGCAAACTAGCCCCCGTGCGTCAACTACTTTCATGCTTTTTCACTCCCTTTGGGTAGTTTAGTTTGTCAAAAAGGGCCTCGCAAATGCCGGTTTTTGCAACGTAGATTTTAAACGTTTGCTTATCGGAGCATGTTGAAATTTAACTTAAGCTTGTTTGATTTGAGAGCTTTCGATGATATTTATGCCGGCTTTTTTCATTTCTTCTAAGCTTTTTTCGACGCCTTCTTTTGTTATGCCCCGTGAAGCGTCCTCGACCACATAAACCTCGTATCCCAACTTTACCGCATCGATTGCCGTTGACTTCACGCAAACGTCAGTCGCCAAGCCACATAGGAAAATTCGTTTAACCCCGGCTTCTTTTAGGGTTTCAGCCAGCTCAGTGTCGTCAAAGGCTGAGTATGCTTCCTTTGAAGCTTCCGTGGCTTTGCTCACGATGATGGCAGAATCGGGGATATAAAGTTCGGGATGAAACTCGGCACCCTTAGTATTCTGCACGCAATGAACCGGCCAGGGGCCTCCTTGGTCTTTAAAGCTCACATGATTTTTTGGGTGCCAATCCCGCGAAAATACAACAAGACCACCCCGTTTTTCAAATAATTTTACAAGTTGGTTTACAACGGAAACTATCTCGTCACCACCCGGCACTGACAAACTACCGCCCGGGCAAAAATCCACCTGGACATCCACAACTATTAACGCATCCGTTGATCCTATCGGCATTCCAAATCCCCTCTCATTTTGTTTAATTTTTAAAATTAGTTAAAATAACAATCCTTAAATCATTTTTGAACCGGCTTATTTGGTTAATTTGCATTTGTTTTAACTCGATTTTAGCATCGTTTAAAACATTCGTAAGTTGTATAACAAGTAGCAATACCAAAAAACAAACTATTGACAGATTAGGTAAAATTACGGAAAATGACATATGTTACTATAAGATAAGTCATATTATATTATAGTGCTATGTTATATCAGCTGATCGATGCGCTATGCTTGCTAATGATTGTCATATGCGCTTAAAAGCTTGATACGCCAAGCTTTTAAGCTTTTTTGAGCGTTAAAAAGATAAGATAAAATAATGCATATGAGAATATGAAATAATAACAGTATACAAAATAACAATATAAACAAATAAATTTCAAAACTAAACTAAAGGGAGGATGTTTTCATGAGCTTTGATCTTATTGCTGCCTTTGCCACAGTTTTGCTTATTCTCTACATTGGCGATGTTGTTTCGGTCAAGACAAAGGCCTTTGTGCCATCGGTTTTCGTGTCAGCAGTCATATTCTTATTGGGTTTCTGGACAATTTTACCAAAAAATCTTATTGATTTGGCATGTTTAGGTCAACCACTTGCAACTTTATCCATGTACTTGCTGCTGGTCCATATGGGCACTATGCTTAACATCAAGGAACTGGCAGCGCAATGGAAAACTGTAGCAGTTTCTTTAGCCGGTATAGTTGGAATAGCACTTGGAACCATGACTTTAGGCAAATATTTATTCGGATGGGATGCAGTTGTCATTGCCACGCCTCCTCTCACGGGAGGGATTGTAGCGGCTTTAATGATGCAGGAAGCGGCAATGAGCAAGGGACTTTTGGAGCTTTCCGTTTTAGCCATTGTAATGTACGTCTCGCAGGGCTTTTTTGGGTATCCTTTGACAGCTCTCGCGCTGAAACGTGAGGGCAAGAGATTGTTGTCTGCCTATAGAAGCGGTGAGATCAAGGTCGATAAAATCCTGGCATCGGAAAGTGTCAATCCTATAATTAAACCGTCTAAGATACAAATTGTCCCCCAGGTGCCCTCGAAGTACAGGACAACTTATATGTACCTTTTAAAACTCGGGCTTGTAGCCTGGGCATCAGCCATGACAGCCACAGCCATTAATGAGGTCGTTTCCCGCTTCGTAATTTGTTTAATTTACGGCGTTATTGCTGCCGAAATAGGCTTCATCGAACGAAGGCCTTTGGAGCTGTCCAATTCATTTGGCTTCATGATGACAACTTTGATGGCTTTTATTTTTGCGGGCCTGGCGGAGGCTACGCCGGATATGATCATTAGATTGGTTGGTCCGCTTTTTGGGATAATAATTATAGGCGTCCTCGGGATGGCGATACTGTCAATGTCCTTAGGCAAGTTATTAGGTTATTCCAAAGAAATGGCATTTGCTTGTGCTTTAACCGCTTTGTATGGTTTCCCTCCTAATTACGTCCTGACGGAGGAAGCTTCCAAGGCTTTGGCTGAAAACCCCGAGGAATTCAAATTTTTAATGGATTCCCTGCTTCCCAAAATGTTGGTTGGCGGATTTACAACGGTTACTGTAGCTTCGGTTGTTTTGGCAGGCATATTCGTCAACTTGCTATAAAATTACTTTAAAACCATGTTGGAGGTGCACTCGCAAAAATGGACGTTAGAACGTTAGTAAAGAATGTTAAGGACTACGTTATCGATCTTAGAAGGGAGTTTCATATGTATCCGGAAAGGTCTGGCGAGGAATTTAGGACTTCTAAGAGAGTCAAAGAAGAGCTAGATAAACTTGGTATACCTCACACAACGGCAGGAGGTACGGGAGTTGTTGGCATCATAAAAGGAGAAAAACCCGGCAAGACCGTTGCCTTGAGGGCTGATATGGATGCCCTGGAGGTTTACGAAAAAAACGATATACCGTATAAATCGAAGACGGATGGCCTCATGCACGCCTGTGGCCATGATGGACATACTGCCATGCTTTTAGGAGCGGCCAAAGTTTTATCGATGATCAAAAACGAGCTGAAGGGCAGTGTAAAATTGTTCTTTCAACCTGCGGAAGAAACTGCACAAGGTGCCTTAAAGATGATAGATGACGGAGTAATGGAGGGCGTTGACAGCGTATTTGCCATACATCTTTGGAGCGGGCTGCCCATGGGCAAAATCTCGGTCGAGGCGGGACCTAGGATGGCCGCTGTCGACGTCTTTGACATCACAGTTAGTGGAAAGGGAGGGCATGGTTCGGCGCCTCACGAGGGTGTTGACGCTCTTGTTGCGGCCTCGGACATTGTAATGGCGCTTCAAACCATAGTAAGCCGGGAGTTATCTCCCCTAGAGCCCGTAGTCGTAACTGTAGGAAAGTTAGTAGCGGGTACAAGGTTTAACGTACTTGCCTCGGAAGCTAAATTGGAGGGCACAAATCGTTATTTTAATCCTAAAATTAAAGATGTATTGCCCCAAGCCATAGAGAGGATGGCAAAAAACGTCGCTGCGGGTTATAGGACAGAGGCTCATTTGAATTATCAATTTGCCACCTCTCCAGTCATTAACGATCCTGAGTGTTCCGCTTTAGCGAAAAGAGCGGTCGAAAAAATACTGGGCAAGGACGGCCTAATTGAATACGAGAAGGTCATGGGCGGAGAAGATTTTGCAGAATTTCTAAAGAAAGCCCCTGGAGCTTTAGCCCTGGTGGGCATCGGCAACGAGGAAAAAAAGACTACATACCCCCATCATCATCCCAATTTCAACATAGACGAAGATGCTTTAGAGATAGGAGTTGCCCTTTACGTCCAGTATGCTCTTGACTATTTAAATCAAAGCTAGAGAGGTGAGAGCGCGTGCTTGAGACAAACCTTGAGAGGATCAAGCATAACCTTGAAACATTAAGCAGCTTTAATTCGACACCGGGAAAGGGTTACACAAGGCTATCTTTTTCGCCCGAGCACAGAAAGGCTTTGGATTTTCTGTCAAAAGCCTGTGAATCCATGGGATTTGAAGTTATGATTGACCCGGTAGGTAACTTTAGGGCCAAGCTTAAAGGTTCCGATCCAGGCGCTCCTCCCATTATGTGTGGCTCTCACATTGACACTGTGCTGTACGGTGGCAAACTTGACGGAGCAGCAGGCGTCGTAGCTGCATTGGAAGCACTTACTGTAATAAAGGAACAAAACGTTCCCATAAGACATTCGCTCGAATTCATTGCCTTCGTGGAGGAGGAGGGCGCCTCCTTCGGAGGCGGTTTGATCGGAAGCAAGGCCTTAGTTGGCAAGTACACCGTTGAAGACCTTAAGAATTTAACCAACGATGAGGGCCTTTCTTTTTACGAAGCTGCTAAAAACTTTGGGTTAAACCCGGATGAGCTTGAAGATTACGTTCTTCGCAAGGGTGACGTAAAAGCATTGCTTGAACTTCACATTGAACAGGGCAACGTCTTATATACCAAATCAATTCCTCTTGGCATAGTTGAGGCGATAGTAGGAATTAAACAACTTGCGGTCACGTTGACGGGAAAGGCAAATCACGCAGGCACCACGCCCATGAACTTGAGGCGAGACGCACTTGTCGCCGCAAGCAATATAATATCCTTCGTCGAACACTGTGCAAAGCACGAAGCCTTTGACACTACAGTCGCAACCGTCGGAAAAATTTGGTGTTTCCCAAACGTCACCAACGTCATTCCTGGAAAGGTAACCTTCACAATCGATATTCGCGACATAAAAACAGAAGGAATCCAAAGGGTAGAGCAACTGATCAAGGAAGAGGTAAAAAGGATATCAGACGAGCGGGGACTGCAATATTCGGTAAACTTGGTTGGCGAGTCGGATCCTGTTAAACTGTCTGAGAAAGTAGTTTCGGTCATACAAAGGGTCGCTGAAAAACTCAATGTCAATTTCTTAAGGATGAATAGCGGAGCTGGTCACGATTCGGCACTGCTAACGGAAGTGACAGACGTTGGAATGATATTCGTTCCAAGCATCGAGGGGATAAGCCATGCACCAGAAGAAGACACTGAATACGAAGACTTAAAGACCGGTTGCGATGTTCTGCTTAACGCCTTGGTAGATCTTGCACAATAGTCTATGGGCTATAGTTTTAGTATAGTTTTAAAGTTAAAATTATACAGTGCGGCGCGAGTCTTATTTTTGGCCAAAAGGATAGTGATTATTAAAAAATGAGCGAAGATGTCAGCAGATATTTACGCAGTATCCCGTCCATGGACAAAATATTGTCCTTAGAATGGGTGCAAGATTACTATCCGATGATTGGGCGTAAAGCCGTAAAATCGCTCATCGAAAGCATGCTCGAAGACTTTAGGGCAAGCATGCTCAGCGGCGAGGCGAAGGAAGTGGACATCGAAAGATTAATGAGCGATGTCAAAAAGACCCTGGAGAAATCCTCAAAAAAAAGCATGAGGCCCGTCATTAATGCAACAGGGGTCATAGTGCATACGAACTTGGGCAGATCCTGTCTGGCCGATGAAGCAATAGCGTCCGTCCACGATGCGTCAAGGTGCTACACCAACCTCGAGTATAACCTTGAAGCGGGCAAAAGAGGACACAGATACGACCATGTTGAATGGCTTTTGTGCCAATTAACGGGAGCAGAGGCGGCACTAGTGGTAAACAACAATGCGGGTGCCGTCCTAATGTGCCTAACGGCGCTTGCCTCAGATGGGGAAATCATCATCTCGCGAGGTGAATTAATCGAAATAGGAGAGTCATTTAGGATCCCCGATATAATGGCCCTTTCAGGGGCAAAAATGGTAGAAGTTGGTACGACGAATAGGACGCACCTTTACGATTACGAAAGGGCGATAACGGAAGAAACCAGGTTAATACTGAAAGTTCACCCTTCCAATTACAGAATAGTAGGATTTTACTCGGAAGTGGCAAGAGAAGACCTTGCAAATCTTGCCCATTCAAGAGGATTGTTGGTAATGGAAGATCTTGGAAGTGGCACTTTGGTGGATTTATCAACCTATGGCCTAAAGGGAGAGCCGACCATTGGCCAATGCATAAAAGATGGCGTAGACATCGTAACCTTTTCCGGCGACAAACTGCTTGGCGGACCCCAGATCGGCGGTATCGTAGGAAAAAAGGACGTAATTGCAAAGCTTAAAAAACACCCCATGCTTCGCGCTTTAAGAGTGGACAAAATGACCCTGGCGGCACTTGAGGCTACTTTAAGGCTATATTTAAGGGAAGAGCATTCAAAAATTCCCACACTTACCATGCTCATGGTAGATCCAAATGACTTAAAGATGAGGGCAGAAAATCTGGCGAATTCATTGAGGGAATTATTGATTAGCGAGAAAGGCTGGAATATCGACGTTATTGAAGTAAAAGACGTAGTCGGCGGAGGAGCGTTTCCTGACGATGAATTAAGCGGTTTTGGGGTCGCCATTGCGCCACCCGAAGAAATAGGGCCCTCGAGGTTTACGGCTTTTCTAAGACAACTGGAACCTCCCGTTATAGCCAACGTCGATCAAGAAAGAGTAATCTTTCACGTTCGAACGATGAGGCCTGGGGAGGACGACCTTTTAATTTCCAAAGCCGAAACATGGAGGAATATTTAATGGCAGACCCCAGGGAAACAACCATCGTCTTCGGGACGGCAGGCCATATAGATCACGGGAAAACGACGCTTATAAAAGCCCTCTCCGGCGTTGATTGCGACAGACTCATCGAAGAAAAAAAACGAGGCATCACCATTGAGCTCGGTTTTGCACCTCTTGAACTTCCCAGTGGCCGAATCATAAGCATCATAGACGTTCCGGGACATGAGCGTTTCATCAGGCAAATGGTTGCTGGTGCAGCCGGGATTGATGCCGTCATCTTCGTCGTTGCCGCTGACGAGGGAGTCATGCCTCAGTCAAGGGAGCACCTTGAGATTCTATCGTTGCTTGGAATTAAAGAGGGATTAGTCGCCATAACTAAGGCAGACCTGGTCGATGAGGACACGCTTGAACTCGCAAAATTAGATGTAAAGGATTTAGTTAAAGGGACGTTCCTCGAGGACAAGCCAATAATTTGCGTTTCTGCGATAACGGGCATGAATCTGGATCATTTGCTTGAAGTCATTGACGCCACAGTAGATAAACTAAGGGCTCGCGATACGGATGGCCCTTTTTTCATGCCCATTGACAGGAGCTTTCCGATAGCAGGTTTTGGTACCGTTGTTACGGGAACAGTATATAAGGGAAAAATACATGTTGACGATACGGTGGACGTATTGCCCTTGGGTAAAACCTCGAAGGTGCGTTCGATACAGGTGCACGGCAAACCTGTCAGTGAAGCTCTAGCAGGGCAAAGGTCAGCGTTAAACTTGCCTGACGTTAAATCCACGGAGCTTGAGCGTGGCGACGTGGTATGTACGAAGAACTTATTTAAAACTACGCAGTGTCTTGATGTGAAACTAATCCTTCTTTCCTCCGCACCTGAACCTTTAAAACACTGGCAACAGGTTCACTTTCATATAGGGACTTCTGAGGTAATGGCAAGAGTCGCACTCTTGAGTGATGCAAAGATAACCCCAGGGGACGATGCCTTAGCGCAAGCAGTGTTAAGCGAGCCCGTCGTTGCACTCATTGGCCAGCGTTTTGTAATCAGATCTCATGCTCCCTTGCGTACCATAGGAGGAGGCGAAGTCCTTTTCCCCTATGATAAAAAGCCAAAGGGCAGGAAGGCCAGAAACGAACTCGCAGGTTTTTTGAATAAACTTGCCAGTACATCAAGTTTGACCTCAAAAATTACAGCAATCATAGAACGTTACGGTTTGTTGCAATTTAGCGAAGCCGTAACACTAACCCAGCAAACTCCCCAACAACTGGAAGACATGTTAAAGTCAATTGCAAAAGATTTAAGCGTGATGTTCATTGAATGTGGAGATCAGCCCTTAGTGATGTCATCTGCGTATTACGAAGCTATAAAAGACAATCTTCGCAGCTTGCTGGAGCAGTTTCACAAAAAGAACCCTCATTTGGCGGGGATGAAGGCTTCAGACTTGATATCTTTTATGAAACTTCCCCTGACGAAAAAACAATCCCAGGAATTGTTGAAGATGCTCGCAAGCCATGGCGTTATCGAAGTGGATGGAGAAATAGCAAGGCTTTCTGGAACTTTTCCAGAGCTTGACGAAAGCATGTTAGAGGATATAGAAAGGTTGCTGGCTTACTGCGATGAAAGGGGCTTTCAATTTCCGTCCCTCGAAGAGGCAATGAAAGAGTTAAAATGGGACAAGGGAAAGTTAAATCGGGTTTTGGACGTCGTGAGGCAAAGCGGTCAACTTAGGGTAATAGGTGGCGAATTTTTGCTCTCACGAAACGTCGAAAATCAGGCACTGACTATATTGCGTTCGCTTTCTGAAATAACCATAGCTTCGGTGCGCGATGCTACCAACGCCAGCAGAAAATACATACTTCCGCTGCTTGAGGACTTTGACGCCCGAGGAATAACGAGGCGGGTTGGAGATAAAAGGGTTTTGCTTAAAAAATCTTAAGATACAATTTAATCTGCAAATCTCCAAAGGCTTACAGATTATCATAAACCAATGCTGCCTTTGTGGCCCCATTGCTCAAAAAGGATCGCGTACCTCCGCCCTCGCTAATTATTTGAAACACGCGCTCCGGTTCGCAGACCTTCACGCCAAAAAGTCCATCAACACCCCTCGATCGACGAGAGGGAAGCAGCAATTTAGGCCACAGCGGGGTAGAAGGGCCTATGATGACGACGCGACCCTTGCAAAGCTCTAGCAGGTGGTCTATCGTTTTATTGATAAATGTGGTTCCCGTGATGAAAACTGCACTGCATCGAGGCAATTCCCACTCGGCAGCCCAATCGGGAAGAACGTCGCGGACGTGTTTCGCGAGGTTTCGCTCAAATATGAGAAGTTCCTTAGCCTGCTCGGCGATGTGTCGAGCCAAGGGAGCTATGTTGCCCACCATACCGACGACGTCATCTTTATTTATGCCCAGCAATTCTATTGGCTCGATTTCTTGCAGCGGTGCATTGCGGGATAGCAGGGCGTTTACCGTAGCAAGACCTAAGGAAGACAAAATCGGGTCGGCAGTCAACAACCCTCGTGCAAGCTCCAAAGCAGAAGATCCGGCTAGTGGAGCAGACCAATTATAACCACTGCAGCGGTAGCCTTCATCTAAAACTGCAGCCAGGCCACAGCTGTCATCGGATAATATGACGCAGGCGTAACGCAAGCCAATGACGGCCTTTTTAACCTTAAGCTTTCCGAGCTGCGCTTCCAAAGAAGCAACAAGCTCATGAACGATCACATAATCTTCCCCTTTCTATCCATATCGAAACATCCGCGCCTTAAACAAGCCCGGTTAAATTCTTGCTACCTTGCAAACGTTACCAGGTGGAAAGTCTATGGCCTCTCAGCAAACCCGCTGATCTTTTTATAATATCTAGTTCGTAGCCTAGTCCACAGGAAGAATCGTTTTGACCTTAAAGCCTCGAGTGATAAAAGCAAGATAAATTACCCCTACAATTATCCAGACAATACCAACACTCTTAGCTAGTACATCAAGTCCATACCAAACAACCGCTGTTATACAAAAACCAATGATAGGCATCACTATACTTAAAGGTTTATGTTCAACTTTTACCAATCTATAAGCCAATGCGACATGCATTAGAGCAAACGATGTAAGAGCTCCAAAGTTGACAAGTGAAGAAATATCCTTGAGCGTAAGCAAGTACAATAAAGGAATTGTTATTAACGCCA
>ERZ773359.2241-NODE-2241-length-24766-cov-12.845777_pt1 | contig 24766 bp, 23 predicted proteins | sample MGYA00374955_ERZ773359 | MGnify/ENA primary metagenome ERZ773359 (study PRJEB29098, sample SAMN04486028) | biogas fermenter metagenome | study: EMG produced TPA metagenomics assembly of the Biogas fermentation microbial communities from Germany - Plant 4 DNA1...
CTATTTTTTATGATTTTCATATTATTGTCTAAACCTTTCCCGCATACGGTTGAGAAAATAACGTCGAATCATGGCAAAATTCTGGAATAAACGACTTCCAAAAGCGAATATAGCTGCCAGGTAGATGGGTACATCCAAACGATCGCCTATATATGCCAGACCGGCTGCTAATAATGCATTACCAAAGAATCCTGAAATAAAGGCATCGGTTTCAAATTTTTCTTCAAGGCTTGCACGAATACCACCAAAAACTGAATCAAGAGCAGCCAGCACAGCAATTGACATATAAGATGAATATGCGGTGGGTATATGTACAGGCAAAATCAAACCCAGTATAATACCAATTAGTACACCAATAATGGGTAATAACATATCTTTAGTCCTCCTTTACGGGTTTTGCATATTTAAAATCTACTTCACCGTAATATCGCGGGATGCGAACATTGTCCAATTTTTTTATACTAAATTCCAGACCATAAAAGGTAAGAATATGGTAAATACTATCAGCTCTCTGAAAATAACCAGCAAGTGCATCCGGATCACCAATGGCATGTATAACAAAGGGCGGCGCAAAACGCTGATCGTCCCCTACATTGATGGTAGGACCTCCGCAACTGATTCGGGAATTGCCAAGAATCCTTACTCCATTAATCCCTATTGCTTCCGCTCCTGCTGCCTTAAGTTCATTTATAACCTCCAGGAGATCGCTGTCATGAACGATAAAATCAGTAATGGAATACATTTCACCTGGCATAATATTATCCTTTTTACGATCATTTAATATTATCTCAACCCCCGGACCCTGTATATCGGTAAGGCCGGCAAGAACCCTGGCTTCAAAAAGCTGTTTTTGAATTTCCTCTCCCTTGTAAATATTTTCAGCGATTACAGCTTCATGGTCGCTGATCTTGGCTTCCAGTTTTTGCAGTCTTTCCAACAATTCTTCTTTGCTGTTCTCCAGTTTTTCAAGTTGATTCATCAATTCCTGTATCTTTTTTACCGAGGTACTTTCCCCGATATCATAGCTGTATACTTGATTGCCAAAAGTTTTGACCAGAAAAAAGCTTAAAAACGCACACATTATGGAAATAACCAGGTATTCCTTTTTCAGACTCATTTATACCGCCTCACGATTTGTTCTCCTGCAGAGGTTGGGCAAACTTGTACTGCAGCGTTCCATTGTATTTAGGTATCCTTATATTCTCTTCTCTTCGGATATTAATGTGAAGATAAGCACCCAGGTCATCTGCTACTCCACCCAATAGCTTTAAAGCTGCCTCCAGGGTTTCAGGATTCCCCACTGCTTTTATCTCAAATGGGGCAGAATACCGGTTTGTATTTATAACAATATAGTCTCCGGCATTCCGTATTTCAGTAGTGGCAATTATACGTTCGTTATTAACCGCAATAGCCTCAGCCCCGGCAGCATTTAACTCATTGACCAGCTTAAGAAGATCGTCATACCGTACATTCTGAATAATAGCATCTTCGCCCCATTCACTAACATGTTTCACATTTACCGTAACCACTACACCCGGACCTTCCATGTCCACCAGTCCCGCCAGCATCCTTATGCGTTCCAATTCCTCATATATGAGTTTATTACTTTGTCCTTCATTCTGGGCTGCACTCTCAAACTCGCTTATTCTTTTTTCATATTCTCTTATCTGAGTCTCCAACGCTTCATTTTCCTGTTCCAGTTTTTGCACCTGCCTTGTAAGCTCCTGCGTCCTTTGAAGGGATACACTCCCTCCTACCTTTTGCACGTTCTTGAACTGAGCCGCCAGGGCCAGCCCCAATATCAGACTAACAATACTTACAGCTATCTGTGCCCTTAGCTTTTTACTCATCTAACCACCTCAATCATCCAAAGGCTTAAATATTGCCTGAGAGGCAACACTTATGTCAAGTGTACCCTTAATACTGCTATTATCGATTTGTTGAAAATTTGGCGTACGCAGCCACTTAAGCTTGTCTTTCAATTCCACAGCCTGTCCCAAACGTATGGTGGTTCCATTTCTGGAAATTATGTAGATATCATCAGGATCGTCCATAAGAATTTCAGAAATAATATCCTGAAGCTCCTGCCTGTATGTTTCTTCAAGTACATGCCTCAAAGCCTTTATCTGATATGGATCCACAACGGATACAACCTTTCCCTTCGAACATCCTTTAATTGTTAACCCCTGAATCAGCGGGTAGGATATGTTGTCCAAATCACCATGGATCTCCAATACATAACCTTCATCATTTATCACTACATATGAACCCAAATACGGGATGACTGCAGTCGGTGTCCTCTCTTTAACATTTACGACAACCTCATCAGGATATTTAAAATAAACTGATAGAACATCCAGATAAGGATTCAATTCAATCCTTTCTTCTATGATAGTCCTATCAATTTTAAATATATTCTGTCCTATATATAGACCTGACATCCTGACTATCTCATCATACCCCGTTTTTTTATTACCTGTAACCACAATTCTTTTTACCTGAAACATTTCAGTTCCAATGTACACCAGACCAACCAGCGAGGCAAGTAAGAAAAGAAGCAGGATCAGTCCTTTTTTTCTTGAGTTTCTCATATGTTTCCCTCAATTTCCCATCGATGTAAATAATGATAAGATAACTGTCTATTCTACTTTAGTAATATCCGCACCTAAAGAATTTAATGCGCTATCCAGATTTTCATATCCCCTTTCAATGTAGGATATATTTTCAACTATAGTCTGTCCTTCAGCTCTTAAGCCCGCCAGCACCAATGCGGCTCCTCCTCTGAGATCCTTTGCTGTTACTCTGGTTCCTTTCAAACCACGCACACCGTGAATAATGGCAGTTTGTCCATCCACCCTTATATTTGCACCCATGCGAACAAGCTCGGGAACATGCCTGTATCTGTTTTCAAAGATGGTTTCACTAATAATACTGGTGCCCCGGGTTACCGACAATAAACTGGTAAACTGTGCCTGCATATCGGTAGGAAATCCTGGGTATGGTAATGTTTTTGTATGTTCAACAGCTCTCAGTCTATACTTACCCTTTACTCGGATGCTTAAACCCTGAGCTTGAACAACACAACCTGTTTCTCTTAATTTGTAAATTATTGACTGCAAATGCTCGGGTATCACATTTTCTATAAGTATATCACCACCGGTTATAGCTGCCGCAACCATATAAGTACCTGCCACAATGCGGTCCGGGATAATTGTGTATTCTACTTCGTCCAGCTTTCTTCCTCCTTCTATTACTACGGTATTTGTCCCCGCACCCCGGATGTCTCCACCCATGGCATTGATAAAATTTTGCAAATCCACAATTTCGGGCTCTTTGGCCGCATTATGGATTACAGTACGTCCTTTGGCTTTTACCGCTGCCAACATTATATTCTCAGTTGCTCCCACACTCGGGTAATCCAGATGCACGGTTGCACCTTCAAGTTTGGAAGCTTCACATGCTAAGTACCCATTTGATTCATCTATTTCCACACCCAGTTGTTTCAAACCTTTTAGATGCAGATCAATTGGACGCTGCCCAATTTCACATCCACCGGGATAGGTTATTTGAGCCCTTCCCATTCTGGCCAGCATAGAACCAAGGAAAATTATAGACGAACGTATTTCTCTTACATAAGACTCCGGAATAACCCAACTGTTAATATTGGACGGATCAATTATTAAGTCTCTGTCTTCCCTCTTAATGGTGCATCCAATTGCTTTTAGGATCATTATAGTTTTTTCCACATCCAGAAGATGCGGACAATCATGTAAAACCACAGGTTTATCCGTTAGTAAAACTGCAGCCAACACTGGCAGAATAGCGTTTTTAGCTCCGCCAACTCTTATCTTCCCTGCTAAAGTTTTTCTGCCGTTGATGACGTACTCAGCCACCATGCACACCTCTTTTCTCGTATTAGTATGCTTAATATTAGTATGATTTAAATATTACATTAACAAGATATGCTGTTCCAAAAAGAGGTGTTACAAAACAAACTAAACTAACTAAAGTCAGCCTGTTTTAGCATATCTGGATATATTTAGCAACACACCTATACTGGCCATAGATATTGCCAGCGAAGAACCACCAAAACTGACAAATGGAAGCGGCAACCCCGTTGGAGGCATTGATGCCGTTACCACCGCAATATTAATGGTTGTTTGAATGGCAATCATACCAATAATACCGGTAGCCAGTAAACAGCCAAACAGATCCGGTGCAGTAATTGCAATCTTTAAACCTCTCCATATTAAAATAACAAAAAGAAGAATAAGTATCGCACTGCCAATAAATCCCAACTCTTCACCTATTATCGCATATATAAAATCGGTTTCGGGATAGGGTATATAAAGATATTTTTGTCTGCTCTCTCCCAAGCCCATACCAAATAAGCCGCCTGCCCCCAGAGAATATAGAGACTGTATCATTTGATAACCCGTTTCTATTGGATCCTTCCACGGATCCAGGAAAGCCATCCATCTCTCTAGACGATACTTAGCCGCCATCACCAGCGCAGCTGCCGCTGACGCACCACAGACCGCCAAAAAACCAAGATGCCAAAGCCGTGCTCCCGCCACAAAAAGCATGACTATAGACAGAAGTACAAGACTTCCCGCTGTACTGAAATTTGGCTGAAGCATGATAAGTCCAAATAGTATCCCGGTTATAAGCAGATAGGGAACGACCCCTTTAAAAAAATATTTAATTTTATCCCGTCTTAATGACATGCTGTGTGCCAGATATAATATAAGCGAAAATTTGGCAATTTCAGCAGGCTGAACGCTTAATCCCCCTATGCTCAGCCACCTTTTTGCATTATTACGCTCAACACCTACAACTAACACTGCAATCAATAGAACTATCGTTATGATCATCAAAAGCCTTGAAAATTTCTGTAACTTCCAGTAGCTAAAGTTTGCTGTAAAAGCCATGGCAATAAATCCTACCACAGCCCAAACACATTGACGCCTGAAGAAATAGTATTTGTCTCCCCATCTGAGCTGGGCATAGTAGAAACTGGCGCTGAACACCATAATTGTACCAAAGGCCACAAGTATTATTATTGTCAAGAGTATAGGGTAATCAATCGGCTTTTTGTTTTTTTTGGTCATTCCGCTTCCTCCTTGAGAGCCTTTACAGCGCTCTTAAATACCCTTCCTCTTTCCTCATAATCCTTAAACATATCCCAGCTGGCACAAGCCGGAGAAAACAACACATTGGAATGAGGAACAGCAAGGCTAAAGGCTTTAATTACACTCTCCTCAACAGTATTTACACGATATACTTTCTCAAATCCCTTCTCTTTTGCAGTTCTTATCAACTTATCTGCCGTTTCCCCCAGCACTATCATATGAGTAACGATACCGTCAAATGCTTCGATTAATTCATCAAAACTACTGTCTTTATCCATTCCCCCCGCAATAAGCACGGTAGGACCTTTCATTGCCTGTATGGCTTTTATAGAAGCATCGGGGTTGGTCCCCTTTGAGTCATTATAAAACCTTACTTCGGAAATAACGTCAACAAACTCTATACGGTGTTCAACCCCTTTAAAGCTTTTCAGGACATCAGCAATACATTCAGGTGCCACACCCATAATTCTGGCCATTAAAGAAGCTGCAAGGGCGTTTTCCAAATTATGCGAACCCGGTATATATATATCATCAGTACTACATATAATTTCATTTCCATTACCTAAATTCAGAATTATCATTCCATTTTGCACCCAGGCACCTCTCTGCAATTCCTTTCTCCGGCTAAAGTAAACCACCTGAGCATTGGTTTTAGTTCCCAGTGCTGCGGTTTCAGGATCGTCTGCATTAAGTACCACCCAGTCATCCGGGCGGCAATTTTCAAATATCCTTGCCTTCATAGCTATGTAATTATCCATGGTCTTATGACGGTTTAAATGATCTTCAGTTATATTAAGGACAGCAGCTATAAAGGGACGGAATCTCCTTATCGCTTCCAACTGAAAGCTGCTTACCTCTACAACAGCTATGTCATCAGGCTTCAATTCCATAGCTTTTTCAATGAAAGGCTTTCCGATGTTCCCTGCTACATATGTACTCTTACCCGATTCCTTCAGTATTTCTCCCGTTAATGTAACGGTCGTGGTCTTACCATTAGTACCGGTTATAGCTATAATAGGCGCCTTGCATAGTCTGGATGCCAGCTCAATTTCACTGATAACCTCAATGCCTAAACTTTTGGCTTTCTGGATAAACGAAGAATCAATAGGTACTGATGGACTTATCACTATAAAATCAGCTTTTTCTACCAGATTATCCGGAGTGCAACCAAGACAAAAATCTATATCCGGATTATCCAGGCATTTTATTGCATCTTCAAGTTGATCACACGTCTTTATATCATTAGCTATGACTTTTACATTCAGACTGTTTAAAACCCTTGCGGTAGCAATCCCGCTTCGGGCGAGCCCAACCACAAGGGCAGTTTTTCCCGAGTATGACATCTTTTTGCCCCCTGTTACCGTTCAGTAGCTTATTTAATTATATAGATAATAAACCAATCAAACAAAGCAATGTAGTTGCTATCATAAACATTGTTACAACTTTAGTTTCACCCATACCTGAAAGCTCAAAGTGATGATGAAGCGGGCTCATCCTGAAAACTCTTTTTCCGGTCAGTTTAAATGATATAACCTGTATTATTACAGACAGGGTTTCTGCCATGTATATACCCCCGATTATAGGCAATAACAATGGCACCCGAAGAAGAACCGATAAAGAAGCGACCGCCCCGCCTAAACCCATTGAGCCGGTATCTCCCATAAATACCTGTGCAGGATGGGCGTTAAACCTTATAAAACCCAGACAGCCGCCTGCCACGGCACCGGCAAATGTCATCAAATTGCCATAGTTTGCAGCAATATACTCCATTCCTTCCTCCCGCATTATTGACGCCAAAGCACCTGCAATTATGCTTAAAGTTGCTGCAACAATTAATGTTACACCCGATGCCAGTCCGTCCAGGCCATCGGTAAAGTTTACGCTATTCACCGTTCCTATTATAATAAAAGTCATTGCCGGTATATACAACAAGCCCAGATCCCATTCCAGCCCGGTAAATGGAATAATTATACTGCTTCCAATATTTTTATATGCAAAAAATGAAAGAACAACTCCTATGGCAATCTGCCCAAGGAGTTTTTGATATGCTCTTAACCCCAAAGAACGGCGCTTAATAATCTTAATAAAATCATCCAAAAAGCCGATTAATCCAAACCCCAGTGTTGATAGAACGACTGCCATTACGAAGTCCAGCGGACCTTTAGCCAATAAAATCGATACGATACTTATAGGTATTAAAAATATAATTCCTCCCATAGTAGGAGTTCCTGCTTTTTTTAAGTGGGTTTTGGGACCATCATCCCGTACCTGTTGTCCGAATTTCAGCCTTCTCAGCATCGGTATTGCAACAACACCTATTGCAAGAGTAATTATAAATGATATTATGACCGAATATATCAGTGTTTCCAAGACTCATGTCCCCCTTTTAACAGAAAGGATACAATTTCCTCCATCCTCATTCCCCGCGAACCTTTTACTAATATTGTATCACCGCTTTGGACAATTGTGCCTAACAAGTTTATTACATCTTTATTACAGGCACGGTGGAATATACGGGATGGTTCCATGCCCATAGCTTTGGCCTCCTGCCCTATCCAGCTGCTGTCGCCGCCTTTGGTTATAAGCAGATCTATCCGGTTGTCTGCTACTGCGCGCCCCACTTCCCTGTGACCTTCCTCACTGTATTCGCCTAACTCCAGCATATCTCCCAATACTGCTATTCTCCTGTTGGCATGTATATCTTTCAATACAGCAAGAGCCGCCTTCATGGAATCAGGGCTGGCGTTATAAACATCATCAATTATGGTAACGCCGTCAGCAGTTGTCAGTATGTTGAGCCGCATGCTGCCGGTTTTAAAGCTATGCAGTGCTTCCCGAATCTCCTGATAATCCATACCATATAATCGGCCCACTGCTACGGCAGCCAGACTGTTATATACATTATGCTTCCCCATAACGGGCAACTCAATAGGATATTCACCATCCCTGCTTATTAACCTGTAACGTATAGTCCCATCCGCTGTAGTTTCGATATCAGCGGCCTGAAAATCCAAACCCTCACGGGTCCCAAAAAAATATGTGTTATTCGGAAGCAGTTCTTTGGCTCCCCATAACATGTTATCATCACCGTTTACAACCGCTGCTCCATCCTGTGGGAAATTATAGAATATCTCCATTTTTGCTTTCAAAATATTCTCCCTGCTTCCCAGCTTCTCAATATGGGATACGCCTATATTTGTAATCACCGCAACATTTGGACGGGAAATCTCAGCCAAACGACGGATTTCACCTAATCCGCTCATACCCATCTCAACCACTGCGATTTCATGCTGCCGTTCAATCCCCAGCAATGTCAGCGGCAGACCGATTTCATTGTTAAGGTTGCCTTCAGTTTTTAATGCATTTAACCTGGCCATCAAGACATGATGAATCATATCCTTGGTAGTTGTCTTTCCTGTACTGCCCGTCACTCCGATGACAGGTATATGATATTTTATGCGGTAACAGGCAGCTAAATCCTGCAGCGCCATAAGAGTGTTATCCACCTGAATCACCTGTATATCATCAGGCAGCTTAAGCATCATCTTTTGCGTAAGCACAGCTTTGGCACCATTTTCCACAGCCTGGAGAATAAAATCATGACCATCAAACCTCTCTCCAATCAGCGCTATAAACAATTCGCCAGGCTTTATCTTTCTGCTGTCAGTGCTTACTCCGTATATAATTTCATCGGGCCGGCCACTAATAAGCGTCCCATTGGTAGCGGTCAATATTTCCTGAACAGATATTGGCTCCATTATACCTTCTCCTTCCCCAGGAGTTCAGCTACAATCTCTCTCTCGTCAAAATGTATTACTCGATTATTTTTTAAAATCTGATAAGTTTCATGCCCTTTTCCGGCCAAAATAATAACGTCCCCGGCTTTTCCCTGTTCCAAAGCATGCGCAATGGCCTGTCTTCTGTCTTCAATAACCACATAAGGACAGGCGGTCCTTTTTATACCGGGTAGTATGTGTTCGATTATTGCCATAGGTTCTTCATTCCGGGGATTATCGGAAGTAATTATGCATAAGTCCGAATATCTTCCGGCTATTTCCCCCATTATTGGACGCTTGCCAGGATCCCTGTCTCCTCCGCATCCAAACACGGTAATCACACGGCCTTTTGTAAATCCCCGGGCTGTTTTCAGCACATTCTCCAATCCATCGGGAGTATGGGCGTAATCCAGAATCACCGAATAATCCGTACCGGTATTTAAAAGCTCAAAACGGCCCGGTACCCCTTTTACTTTTTCAAGGCCATTCTTTATACACTCCAGGGAAATACCTAATGCACTACAGGCTCCGGCAGCAGCCATTGCATTGTAAACGCTAAAAATTCCCGGAATGTTTAAATTTATCATACAATTTCCATCAGGTGTAAATAACCGGAATGATACACCTTTAGTTGTTATTTCCAGATCTCTTGCATAAATATCAGCCTCTCCTCTTATACCGTAAGTCAATGCCGAACAGGCTGCTCTCTCCATGATAATTCGGCCGCTTTCGTCATCTATATTAATAACCGCCCGCTGGCTTTGATCGAAGAGTTTCGCCTTTGCTTCACGGTACTCATCAAGACTGTTGTGAAAATCAAGATGATCCTGGGTCAGATTTGTAAAAACACCGACTTCAAACCGGCATCCCGCAACCCGTTTCAAACTCAGCGAATGAGAAGATACCTCCATTACAATGACATCGGTACCTTCATCTTTCATTTCCTTAAACAGCCTGTGTAAATCCAATGACTCGGGTGTAGTCCGTTCGGCGGGAATCTTTTTATTACCGATCATGTTGGTTATAGTACCAATCAGCCCTGTCTTTTTGCCGGCTTCCTCTAATATGGCTTTAATAAGATATGTAACGGTGGTTTTGCCATTTGTTCCGGTTACACCCACTAAAGGTATGTCTTTAACAGGGTTCCCGAAAAAGGCTTTCGACATCAGCGCCATAGCCAAACGGGTATCCTCTACATAAATCTTGGTTACATGTTCCGGTAGCGGTATATCTTTAGATATTACCACAGCCTGAGCTCCTTTAGCAATGGCTTCACCGGCAAACTGGTGTCCGTCAAACCGTAAACCTTCTATACAAAAAAATAGTGCATTTGGAGTAACTTGCCTGGAATCGTAAAAAATGCCGTCAATTTGCTTGTCCAGCGATCCCTTTACAGAAAGATAATGCACCTCTTTTAGCATATCCTGCAGCAACATACAATTTTTCCTCCTATAGGTCGTGTACCAATAATAAGTATTATTTGTATATAATGGCAAATCTATTCAGCGTCATCTTGTTCTTCATTTTTATCGCCATTTTGAACATTGTTACCGGGTAATCTGAATCTTACAATTACTTCAGTATCCGCTTCCACATGGGTTCCTGCCTCCGGTTCCTGGCTCACGGCAATCCCGGAACCCTCAATTTTAAGCCTTAAGCCCTGGGATATAAGGATATTATTTGCTTCGCGGATGGATTTTCCCACTACATCGGGAACTACAATCATTCCCTCAGCAGGTGGCTCAGCAGATTCCTGGCCGGGCATTTCTGCGGTTTCATCATCCGATTCACTGCTCATATATAGCAGTACGGTTGTATTGGTTAAAACACTGGCACCGGGTTTAGGCATTTGATCTACTACTACTGTACCGGATTCTTCAGCCAAATAGTCCAGTCCTGCCTCTTTTAATACCCTGGATGCCTCAGCAAGATCCATCCCAATAACATCAGGAACATCGACTTCTTCCATGTTTTTCTTAGTCTCTTCGTCAAATACCGGTTCAACATTCATGTATTTGAGAGTATCTTCCAGAATCTGTTTAACATAGGGAGCAGCAATGATGCTTCCAAATGTCACCGAAGTCTGGGGTTCATCTACCATAATCAGCACTATAACCCGGGGATTATCTGCCGGAGCAAATCCGAGGAAGGATGAAATATTTTTGTTAGGAATAATCTTGCCGCCGGGACCGTATTTTTGCGCAGTACCGGTTTTTCCTCCGACCCTGTACCCGGGAATATAAGCATTTCTTCCGCTTCCGTCGGTAACAACACTCTCAAGTACTTCTCTCATTATACTGGAAGTTTCAGCAGAAATCACCTGTCGTATTCTCTGAGGAGAAATAGTTTTTACCACACGCTCGGTCTCCTGACCGTTTTCATCGATTACAGGCTCACGAAGCTCTTTAACAAGATAGGGTTTCATCAGATTCCCACCGTTGATTACCGCTGATGCTGCAGTAATAAGCTGGAGCGGAGTAACCGAAATTGCCTGGCCGAATCCCATTCTGGCCAGGTCCACATTCTTTGCCGTCTCTTTTGACATAATGATTCCTTTTTCTTCCCCAACTACGTCTATACCGGTAGGCTGACCAAACCCGAATTGCTCCAGATAGCTATAAAATTTATCCTTACCTAACCTGAGGGCAAGTTCCATAAATACAGGATTGCAGGAGTTCTGAACCCCTTCTGCAAATGACTCATGCCCATGTCCTCCAGCCCTCCAGCAGCTTATTCTCTGTCCATCCACCATCTTATATCCTGGGCAGTTAAAGCTGCTGTTTAAGCCTGCAATTTTCTCTTCCAAAGCTGCAGCTGCTGTTATTACTTTAAAGGTTGAACCGGGATCAATGTTATCCTTACATGTAAAATTTTTTACAAGCTGCTGCATCTCCTCGAAGTCGCCGATATCTCTTGGCGGTTGATTTGGATCAAAATTAGGCCAGTTTGCCATGGCCAGTACCTCACCGGTGTTGGGTTCCATCACAACCGCATAAACTTTCTTAGGATTGTATTTAGCTACAATATTATTAATTTCCCTTTCGGTAAAATACTGTATAACCTGATCAATAGTCAATACTATATTCAAGCCATTGACGGGAGGAATATATCTGTCTACATTATAAGGCATTTCCCTGCCGGCTACATCTGTTTCCATTATTAATTTGCCTGTAAAACCTTTCAAATATTTGTCATAGTATAACTCCAGCCCTTCCTGTCCTTTCAATCCCTCCCCGGGTTCAGCATATTTCATGGTAAACCCTAAAACATGAGAAGCCAGGCTGCCGTTGGGGTAATATCGTTTTGGTTCTTCAGTAAAATCAATGCCCTTAATATTAAGGGCACGTATCTCATTTGCTGTTTTTCTGTCAACCTGCCGTTTTATCCATACGTATGTATTAGAAGTACTGGATAGTTTCTTTGCTAATTCCTGTTCATCCAGATCCAAAATAGGCGCAATCATTGAAGCTACTTTTGCAGGGTCGGTAATCTGACTGGGCCTTGCAGCTATAGACTCTGACGTAGCACTTTGGGCAAGGATTTTCCCGTTTCTATCCTTTATGCTGCCTCTTCTCGGAAATACATCTAGGTCACGGGTCCATTGGTCCACAGCTCTTTTTTGCAAATCCACGCCCCATACCAGTTGGATATATCCTACCCGTCCAATTAAAGCTATAAAAATCAAAGTAAACCCTAATAGCAGGACCAACAGCCTCTTTCGATTGGTAACTCCCGCTGCTGTCACAGAATAACCTCCCCCTATTATAAAGCCATCTGGTTTATATTGCTACATCTAATATTAAATCTTTTATAATTTTTATCCAATCCATCAATCGATTAAGCTGGCAATAAGATCCCATATGCTGGTATTCTGATGCTGTGCTATGTTTGTTTCAGCTGAATCATTAATATCGTCATCTGGAAGTTCCACATATTGTATCTGTGCTTTACTGGGATAACTCATTCCCAATTCGTTTTTTGCCATATCAGCAATATGTTCCAGATCTTCACAAGCTGCCAGTTCCAGCTTCAACTGTTCATTGCGCATCAGGCTTGCTTCAAGCGTCTTCTCAAGTTTCATTATTTTTTGATGGTTTTCAGAAATAACAGCATGCCTGCTAACTACCAGGAAGGCAATAATAAAACCAACAGCAACCAGAATAATAGGTTTTATTCTGCTTGACGGTTTTGGTTTGGTTTTAGCTTTTGCCTTTGGTTTAATCTCAGGCGGAACTTGCCTTTGTTGAATTTGAGGAACCTGGCTTTCATACTGCTCCACTTTTTTGGCTACTAACAATACTATTCAGCCTCCTTGAATTTTATGTTCAAATTCTCCTGGTAGCTGTTCATATTTTTTCGCATGCTCGTGCCTTGGCACTGCGGGAACGGGGATTATCAGAAACTTCTGATGCGCTTGGAGTTACGGGTCTGCCTGTAATTATTTTCACTATTGGTTGTCTGCCACAAGTGCAAATCGGAGCTTGTGGAGGACATACACATGGGTTATATAAAGTGCGAAAAGTTTGCTTTACAATTCTGTCCTCGAGTGAATGGAATGTAATGATACACAGTCTGCCACCCGGGCGAAGCATTTTTACCGCATTTTCAATAGCCTCGGATAGCAAACTCAGCTCCTGATTTACTTCAATTCGGATAGCCTGAAAAGTACGTTTTGCAGGATGAGGCCCGCTTCTCCTGGCTGCAGCAGGAATTGCCCTTTTTATCACCTCTACCAACTGTCCGGTAGTTTCAATCGGCCTGCTGTCCACTATAAACCTGGCTATACGATCGGCCCACCGTTCTTCACCGTAATTCCAAATAATTCTTTTAAGCTCACTTTGCGAATATTCATTAACTACGTCATAAGCACTAAAATCCTGAGTAGGATCCATTCTCATATCAAGAGGTGCATCCTGCATATATGAAAATCCACGCTGTTTTTCATCCAGCTGATGGGAAGAAACCCCCAGATCCATAAGTATCCCATCAACCTCTGTTATTCCCAGCTCCCCTAAAACCCGTTCTATATCTATGAAATTTGAATGTATCAGTGTAAAATTGCCTTCAAATTCCTTTAATCTTTTTTCTGCAGCTTCCAGAGCATTAGGATCCCTGTCAATTCCTATCAGATGCCCTCCGGGGAGAATTCTTTTAAGAATTTCATAAGCGTGACCTCCACCGCCTACGGTACCATCAACTATAATGTTACCGGTACTGCATTGCAATAGTTCCACAACTTCATATAACAGAACCGGTGTATGACTGAATTCCATTGTTCATTCCTCCGCTTTTAAATCCCAAGCTCTGCCATCTTTTCGACAATTGATTCATGATCAAGATCAGAAGTATTGTTGTATTCATCCCATTTATCTTTACTCCAGATTTCAACTCTGGTGGATACACCTATAATAACCAGATCTTTCTCCAGTCCGGCATATTCCCTCAGATTGCCCGGTATCAGTATCCTCCCCTGTTTGTCCAGTTCGCATTCACAGGCTCCTGCGAAGAAAAAACGTATAAACGCCCGGGCGTCTCTACTGGTTAAAGGAAGAGATCGAAGCTTTTTTTCAAAGTTTATCCATTCTTCATTGGGGTATACAAACAGACAACTGTCCAGCCCTTTTGTTAAAACAAATTTGCTTCCCAGCGCTTCTCTGAACTTTACCGGCATGATCACCCTGCCTTTTGAATCAATGGTGTGTTGATACTCCCCAATGAACAAGCTTCTCACCCCCTTCAACCATTTTTCCTCCACTTCTCCCCACTTTCATCCACTTCTATCTACTTATTCTCTATTTTTTTCAAAATTCCTTCTTAATTAATGGAAAAAAATAAAATTTATTTTTTAATCTATAATAATAAAAAAACCTGTACCTGGAACTATCCGTTCCCGGTACAGGCTTTAAGGTTTTCTATGATTTAATAAATATCAGGCTATCCACTGATAGTTTAGTTGTCTTTCATACAACTGCCTGTATATTCCGCCTTTTTCCATAAGCTGGTCATGAGTACCCGCCTCTTTTATTCTGCCATCATCAATGACAAAAATCTTATCCGCATTTCTTATGGTTGAAAGTCTGTGTGCTATAATAATTGTCGTACTGTTTTTTGATATGTTTGCCATCGCCCTCTGAATGGCAATTTCTGTTTCGGTATCAATATTTGCCGTGGCCTCATCCAGTACAACTACAGCTGGATTAAAAGCCACCGCCCTTGCAAATGATATCAGCTGCCTCTGGCCGGCTGAAAATGTACATCCTCTTTCTTTAACTTCCTGATTATACCGGTTTGGCAGTGATTCTATGAACTTATCCGCACATACCAGTTTGGCTGCTCTTACAATATCATCATCGGTTATTGATTCATTTCTCAAACGTATATTTAAATTAATATCTCCTGAGAACAGGAACACATCCTGCATGACAACCGCTATCTGCCGCCGCAAATCTTTCAAGTTGTATTCTTTTATATTGATACCGTCAACCAGTATTTCTCCTTTTTGAATATCATAAAATCTTGCCATAAGATTTATTATGGTAGATTTGCCTGATCCGGTATGTCCTACAAAAGCGACCGTCTGCCCCGGCTCAATCTTGAAACTGACATCCTTCAGCACCCACTCACCTTCATTATAATAAAACCATACATTTTTAAACTCAATTTCACCTTTGATCCTGTCCACAGGCACACCCTGTTCAGTGTCTTCAAGCATCTCATGATTATTAAGTATATCAAAAATACGTTCTGCTGAAACCAAAGCAGACTGGATGGATGTATATATATCGGCAATCTCGTTTATTGGTGCAAAAAATTCTTTAACATAGTTGATAAATGCATACAGAACACCAATCTCCAAATAACCTCCAACCACCGTTCCGGCAGAATACCATATCAGTAAAGCTATGGTTAGCGTATTTATAACCTCAATTATTGGTCTGCATAAGCTGTGCAGTATCAGTTCCCTCAAACTGGTGTCAAAATACTCCTTGTCCAGTTTCTGAAACTCTTCAAATTTTTCTTTCTCACGATGAAAGATACGAACCAGCTTTACACCGGATATGTTTTCTGCCAGGAAACCGTTAATCCTTCCAATCAGAGCTTTCATTTTTATAAAGTTTTTCCTGGCTGCCTTCCGGTATATCAAGGTTATGACTGCTATTAAAGGTATGCTGCATATGCTTATCAATGCCAGTTCGCTGTTAATGGAAAACATAGTGATAACTATGCCCACTATCATTATGATATCCTTGATTGAATTAACCAGCACACCTGAAAATATATCATTTAATGATTCGACGTCATTTGTGACCCGTGTCAGGATTCTCCCAGATGAATTTTTATCAAAAAATTTAGTAGACATGTTTTGTATGTGGGTAAAAAGCTGATTCCGTATGTCATACATTATCTTCTGTCCAATGTAGGTCAAAATATAAGTTTGAGAATAGCTAAGCCCAACCCCAATCAATACCACACCAAAATATAGAAGGCCTGTATACAGAAACACATCGGGAGCATTTATTCCAACTGCCAGATAATCATCTATTATATATTTAATAATATATGGCTTAACAATCACGGATACATTGATCAGAATAGCAAATACTATACTCAATGTTAACAGCGGCAGGTACGGCTTAAAGTACACCAATAACCATATAATCAGACTTTTCCTGTCCCTGTAAGTTATATTATCATTACCATGACTTTGTACCATTTAACTGTTACCCCCTAATTTTGTTATAAACTTCAGCAAATTTGTTATACCCCTGGCTATGCATTTACTTTTAACCGCATAGAAACGTAATCATCCTGATGCTGATCAATCTGGGATTTGTACAGACGGTAGTATGCTCCTTTCAACTTTATCAGTTCATCATGCTTGCCTCTTTCTATGATACGTCCATTATCCATGAAGATAATCTGATCAGCGTACCTTACAGAAGATACTCTATGGGATATGATAATTCCGGTTTTTCCCTCCAGAACCTTTTCCAGATTGTTCAGGATCATTTCCTCGGTCTTTGTATCCACAGCCGAAAGGCTATCGTCAAGTATAATTATAGATGGTTCCTTAATTATTGCCCTGGCAATGGATACCCTCTGTTTTTGTCCTCCGGAAAGGGTTACTCCCCTTTCACCTACTATCGTCTCAAACCCTTTCGGAAAGGATAATATGTCATCATAAACACCAGCCATTTTTGCTGCCATTTCAATTTGTTCATCCCGGTAAACAGATCTGAAGAATTCTATATTATTTTTTATGGTTGTTGAAAACAGGAAGTTATCCTGGGGTGCATAACCAATATTCTCTCTTAATACTTCCAAAGGTATATGATTAATATCCTTTCCATCTATAAATATGTGTCCATCCCCGACCTCATACAATCTCAGAAGAAGGTTGGCAATTGTAGTCTTGCCACTGCCCGTTGTACCTAATATGCCCAGTATCTCTCCTTCATTGATTTTTAAATTTATATCCTTTAATGCGTTTTCTTCAGAGCCGAAATATGAAAAGTTCAGATCTCTTATTTCTATATTTCCTCTTAATCTTTCAATATTAAAAGGATTATATTCTATACTTTCTTTCTTACTGACAAAAACCTCCGGAGCAACTTCAATGCTCCTGGAACCCTTTTCCCCCTCTGCCTGAAATATCTTGTCCAGTCGTCCGACCGATGCCATACCCCTCTGCCAAATTTCTATAACCCTGCTTATGCTTACTATCGGCCTCATAATTATCATTACATATGAGTTAAAAGCTATGTAGTCCCCCAGGGATATAACCCCTCTTGTAACCAGTTGGCTTCCATATATAATAAAGAATACAATGCTAATACCAAACATAAGCTGGGTAAGAGGCCAGAAGGCCGCTGAAACCCTGGTTAAACGCATATGGGTATCAACTCTGGCCTGACTGTATTTCAAAAAGTCCTCAACTTCCTCCTCTTCCTGAGCAAAAGCTTTTATTACCCTGATTCCCGATATGTTCTCCTGAACCTTTTCGGATATTTGGGCAAAAGCCTTTTGAACAGCTGTAAACCTTTCTCTTATCTTCCTTCGCAGTTTGTATAGTATAAAAACGATAAAGGGAGTTGGTAAAAGGGCCATAATTGTCAATATCGGATTTATGGTTCTTACCATAATTGCAATTGATATTGTGTTGATCACTACTCCATTAAGGACGGCTGTAAAACCAAAGCCGAACGTCCTTCTTATTGCCTGGATATCGTTTATTGCATAAGCTATAAGGTCTCCTGTTTTATTATTATCATAAAATGTTGCTGGAAGCGTCTGCATGTGTGCAAACAATTTTTCACGAAGGTAGCACTCCAAGTACCTGCAATTTCCCACCAGGAAGTATCTCCATGTAAATCGAAACACGAAAACCGCTACAGCTGCTCCAACCAGAATAACCAAATATCTGCCAACGACCGGGAATGGCATTCTGGTATTCAGGCTATCTGTTATAAATCCCAGTATCCTTGGTATTAATGACTCAATAAAAGCTGTAATGATAAGAAATATTATTCCGACTATATATCTCCATTTAAATCTTTTAATAAAATCCCACAGTATTTGCCTTACCCTCATACAGTTTCACCTCATCATATATTTCCATATCCAGAACGCAAATTTTCTTCCGTATCTATGCAAGTATCATGAAGATTCACGGATTATAAACTCTGATGCCAGTACTGAAAGTTCTTCCACTGCTCCTTCATCAATATTCTTCAAAATCATCTCTGCTGCCTTAAAACCCATATCATAAAGAGGTAATTCAATCGAAGAAAGAGGCGGATGGATAAGATCGAAAAATTTTGAAGAACCTACAGCAACTATACGTATATCATGTGGTATTTTTATATTGAGCATATGACATGATTTTACAGTCAGCATCCCAAATCTGGGGGATGCCGCCAGAACTGCATCCGGCTTAGGATCACTATTCTCCAGCATACTTGTTATTGCTTTACAGACTTCATTGTTGTCAAAAGTGCCAAGCACTATAAGCTCATCTTTTACATCGTATCCATGGGAAACCAGCGCGTCTTTAAACACATCAAGCCTTCTATCCTTAGCACTTCTCGGCACGGGCCCGGCATAGGCTATATTTTTTACTCCTTTGGATTTAAAATAACTCACAACATTTTGAATGTGATTCAAATGATCGGTGCAAACTTCTCCAATACCCCTTCCGGATGGGTGAGTACTTACTATAACGTATGGTATACCCATACTGTCCATATACTCCATTTCCTCATCGCTTACAGAGGCAAAGGCAAATATAATACCATCTATTCTGTTTGAATTGTAATATTTTATAAATTCCGCATCCTCTATAGAATCATATTTGTTATATAATAGGTTTACGGAATAATTGCGTTCCTGCAGGCCATCTCTGATACCCTCAAGAACTTTCATAAAATAGAAGTTTGTAACATTTCTGTCGGTTACAATGCCTATTGACATGGCCCTCTTAAGCTTCATTCCCCGGGCAATCTGATTGGGATGATAATTCAGTTTTTTTATTGCATCAAGTACGGCCTGCCTTGTTTCAGGCCTTATTTTAACACCCTTAACATCGTTTAATATGTAGGAAACAGTAGCCTGGGAAACTCCGGCTTCCCGCGCAACATCCTTGCTGGATACCGAACCTTTACGTTTCATCATACACCCCCTATCCAGCTTTAATTTATACGTATAAACATTTATACGTATAAATAATATAGCATATAGAAATTTTTGTCAACCTGAACCAGTATCTTCCGTAAAAATTATGTTTGACCTCCCGCATATAAACGGCTTTTTATAACAAAAAAATCAGGATACATATTATCCTGACAAACCAAAACATTTTAATAATTATATTAAATAAGGTTATTATTTAATTGAGATATCAGCCCATTACCCCCAGCATAATCCTGTCATCATCAAACTTCTTTTGCGCAGCACTTTCAAACATGTTTACCAGTTCTTCCACGGTAAGTGTAGCTTTATCCACACCTTTAATATCCAAAACTATCTGTCCTCTGTCCATCATTATAAGACGGTTGCCCATTTTTATGGCATGCTCCATATTATGCGTAATCATAAGAGTTGTTATCCCCTTTTGAAGGACAATCTCTTCGGTCAGATCGTTTATGAGACGAACGGTTGATGGATCCAAGGCAGCGGTATGCTCATCCAGAAGCAGAAGCTTTGGCTTAACCATTGTCGCAATAAGCAGTGTTATGGCCTGACGCTGTCCGCCGGAAAGCAATTCAACCTTCTCGTTCATTCGATTCTCCAAACCAAGTCCAAGTTCAGCCAGCTTCATTCTGAACTCTTTTCTTAAATTATCGTTTAAACCCCACTTAAGTCCCCTGGTCTTATTACGGCAGCATGCCATTGACAGGTTTTCCTCTATGGTCATAGACGGAGCGGTGCCCATCATAGGGTCCTGAAAAACCCTGCCGATAAATTTTGCTCTCTCAAATTCAGGTAACCTGGTAATATCTTTATCATCAAGCACTATGCTTCCACCATCAACCGCATACACACCGGCTATAACATTTAAAAGCGTTGATTTCCCCGCACCGTTGCTTCCTATTATAGAAACAAAATCGCCCTGGTTTATATCAAGGTTAATGTTACGAAGTACAACATTCTCGTTGATTGTGCCTTTATTAAATATTTTAGTTACATCTCTTAACTTTAACATAATACAACCTCCTACGATGCCGCAATACGAAGCAGATTTCTTATCCTTGGCGTACTTAAAGCAATTATCACCAGGATGGTAGTCAGCAATTTAAGATCTGTGGTTGCAAAACCCAGTCTCAATGCAATACCTATACTCAGCCTGTAAATAAAGGAACCCAGCAGGGCTGAAAATGTAGCCAGCCCAATGCTTCTTTCACCTATAATCATCTCACCTATTATCACAGATGCCAATCCTGCGACAACTGTTCCTATCCCCATGCCTATATCCGCAAAACCCTGATACTGTGCTACCAATCCTCCTGAAAGTGCTACCAATCCGTTTGATATAGATAATCCCAGCGTCTTCATGGCATCGGTATTGACACCCAGAGCCCTCGCCATGTCCGGGTTGTTGCCCGTTGCTCTGAGAGCGAAGCCAATCTGAGTTTTTAAAAAGCTGTCCAGAAGAATCTTTACCACCACTACCGCAACCACAAATGCTGTAATAAGACCCCATCGATGGGGTATACCCAGGGTTTCCAGGTATGTGAAAATCGTTTCAGCGTTCAAAAGGGTGACATTGGATTGCCCCATAACCCGGAGATTAATGGAATACAGAGCAGTCATTGTTAAAATACCTGCAAGCAGCCCGGATATTTTAGCCCTGGTATTAAGAAAACCGGTTATATAACCTGCTATCATACCGGCAATCGCAGCTAAAAACAACGCAAAAAACGGGTTCCCACCATTAAAGATGATGATGGAAGCTACCGCCGCTCCCAGCGGAAAGCTCCCATCAACCGTTAAATCCGGAAAATCAAGTACCTTGAAGGTAACATATACCCCCAAAGCCATTATTCCAAACACAAGACCCTGCTCAATCGAAGTAAGCAGTAAATTTAACAACAATACCACCTCATATTATTTTATAACTTCTTCAGCTTTATTGAGTATATCTTCGGGTATGGTTATTCCGAGAGATTCAGCTGCCTTTTGATTTATTATCAGAGTAACGGTTTTTGGCTCCTGTATAGGTATATCCTGGGGCTTTTTGCCTTTTATTATCTCCACAGCAATTGCACCTGTCTGTTTTCCCAATTCCCTGTAATCTATTCCCTTGGTCGCTATGGCTCCGGCATCCACCTGTCCGCGTTCCGAACCAATTACGGGAATATTATGGTCATTGGCGACCTTAATAACGGCTCCTATTGAGGAAACTATGGTATTGTCAGTGGGAACGTAAATAGCATCAACCCTTCCCATTAACGATTGCGTAGCCTGGCTTACTTCGTTGCTGTTGCTTACAGCGGCTTCCATCAGGGTTAACCCTAAATTAGCGGCTGCCTCTTTTGCTATGTCCACTTGAATTTTTGAATTGATTTCCCCACTATTGTACAGTATGCCAACCTTTTCAGCCTGTGGCATCAGATCTTTTACAAGCTCCAACTGCTCAGCTACCGGGTTCATATCCGTTGTACCGGTTACATTTCCACCGGGTTTTTCCAAGCTTTCAGCTAACCCTGCTGACACCGGATCCGTCACAGCTGTTATAAGGATCGGTATATCCTTTGTTACATTGGCTGCAGCCTGAGCCGCAGATGTAGCAATAGCAAGTATCATATCCACCTTTTCATCGGCAAACTTTCGGGCTATTGTCTGAGCATTGGTTACATCGCCCTGTGCATTTTGGTAATCAATACTGATATTTTTGCCATCCTCATAACCGGCTTCTTTGAGTGCTTCAATAAATCCTTCCCGTGCGCTGTCAAGAGCTGGATGCTCGGCCAGCTGAGATATGCCAATTTTATATACTTTTCCTGAAGTTGCATCGCCACAAGCTGTAAAACCAATTAAAAGAAGTGAAAAAGACAGAATTAGAAGAATTGCCTTTCTTAACATAAAAAATCCTCCTTCACAAATTTGACGGAGGGAAATGCAAATATGCAAAGCTATTCTGTTTTCCCTACCGTGCTACCGTTTTACTTTCCATATGATAGCATATTATATTCCCGAGTTCAAGACAAAGTTCCATTTCTTTTTATCGTTTTTAACAGTTTTTTCTCACTAAATGCTGTACATACTACAGTTTAAATCTGTATATACCATCCTTCCAATTAAAAGATTATTATTCCAACCACTGGAGCTCCAAGGCTTCCATAAGATTCTTCTAACAATGCTCATTAGTAGCAGTATAACCGAGAGCATAGTGTATGTGCAGAATACTATTCCAATCACTTAAGTTCAAGGCTAAGAACCTGTAAAACTCGCTCCAGGCCTCCACCAAAACTCGCTTACGCTCAGACATTGGTTCCGGCTGTCTTCCGCTTCGTTAACAGGTTCTAAACCTTTTCACAAGGTGATTTCCATAGTATTCTGCACACAATACTCATTGATAGAAGAATATTATTCCGCTCACTGGAGCTAAAGACTAAGAGCCTGTAACACTTGCTCCGGGGCCTTCATTAAACTCGCTTCGCTCAAACAGTGATTCGGCCTTTCCCTCCGCTTCGTTAACAGGCTCTAAGCCTCTCCGCCAGGTGGTTTCATAATATTCATTAAATATAAATTTGCAGCTAATATTTTAGTACATAAAAAAACAGTTCCCGCTTGTGCAGGAACTGTAAAACATACTTATTAGCTGCTGTTCTGATAAGAAGCAGGATGAATATCATTTACTCTGTGATTGCCGATGGAGCATTCATTATATCGCTGCAGCATTATTGAAATAGGAAAACTCATTAAACACAGCAAATGCATTGTCAAAAATAACAGCAGTTCTGTTAAAAACTTCGGATTGACTGATTGAAGCATCCTGCTTCAATATATTTGATCTAATCATCTGTTTTTTTTGGGGTGTCGGGGCATATGCACCAACCAGCCGGTCTAATAAAGCATCTATCTTATCCATCTATAATCACCCCACATTCATGTAACGCCTTCTTAAAACGCTTCTTTGCAGCTGCCAATCTGGATCTGACCGTAGATGCCGGTATATTCAACATTTCACCAATTTCATTACTGGACAAGCCATTATTTTTGAGCAAAAGTAATTCCTTGTCAGTCAGAGTAAGCTTATCCAGAGCATGTTTAACGGATACAATATCGACGATATCATGCTCCGGATGCTTTAATTCTGTATCCTGCAGCTCTGAATACTCAAACGTAGTTATTTGATTACGGTTATTCCGCAAAAAATCGTTTTTTACATTTACCGCAATCCTGAAGATCCATGCTTTCCAGCTGTCAGGTTCGAAAAAAATATTCCTTTTCATATATTTCCAAACATTGAAGAAGGTTTGCTGCGCCAGATCGTCAGCTATATTTCTATTAAAACAAATGGCAAAATATGAATATACCTTATCGAAATACATATCAAACACTTGGTTAAAAAGATCGTTTTTATCCATTATTATCATCCGGTAAAACATTAACTTTGTTTCTGACATATGCATGAGCTTTTATATAAGAAGCAACATGCTTATAACAGTTTATGCAATCACCCGCAAATAACTTTACTTCCTTTTCCCTGAGGATTTCGGGGGTCACATCCTTTTCGACGGTTATTGAACTCCCTGCCATCACCAAAGTTTTAGGTGCAAGATATGAAATAAATTCAGAATCAATTTCAATATCGTTGGGTGCTGCCTTATAATCTTGATAGTCTATAAATAACCTGGCTCCGTTTACCATGGGAAAGGTCAAAGAACAACCACTCCGCAGGTTTTCGTGCAGTATCACTACTCCATTTACCGCAACAGCCCCTTTTGTATCCCTGGATATGTCTTTTGCCAGCATTAATCCGTTTACAATCATAACCGTTTTCCCATCGCTTGCAAAATCCGAATCTGTCGCCTCGTGCATTCCATTTATCACCTGGACATTATCATCTTTGTCCAGATATATAGTCGAAGCAATATTGGACTTGGGAATAGCTGTTATAGCACTCATGACCTCCTCTGGTGCATCTTTTGGTAAGATTAATAAAGCAATATTACTGATCTCCTCAATTTGACGGACGGCATTTACATCGTTAAGATGCCTCAGGTCGCATGCCGGCATGTTTCTGTACTTGCTCATAGCAATACCTCCTTATTTTTTGTCTTTCACTAAGAAAGACGAATAAACAGAACGAACTGTCCAGTTTTATTTATAATTTCTTCTATTTATTTTAAGCTT
>ERZ773359.2246-NODE-2246-length-24729-cov-6.072181_pt1 | contig 24729 bp, 28 predicted proteins | sample MGYA00374955_ERZ773359 | MGnify/ENA primary metagenome ERZ773359 (study PRJEB29098, sample SAMN04486028) | biogas fermenter metagenome | study: EMG produced TPA metagenomics assembly of the Biogas fermentation microbial communities from Germany - Plant 4 DNA1...
TACAATTCAATTGTTTAGCTGCAGAATATCGCTTTAATATAGTAGCACAAGAGCTAATCAAAATCAAGCATTGATTTTGATTTTATTGTTGTTCGGTTATTTTACGTACTATAGATTTTGCATCATCCTCAGAGGTTATAGTGTATTGTCCGGGCTTAATGGAATTTTCAAGACCCTGTTTTTTTATTATGAGCTCAAATTCAATGGAGCTGTCTATGAGACCTGCCTCATAAAGGCGTTTTGATATATCAGTAAAATCTTCATCCTGGTAAACAGTAAATAACAATGTACCGTCCCGGTTTCTTTTTATATCAGTTCCATTCTCGTATGGATCAATCATTCCAAGATTTCGTGCCCTGTCAATGATCTCTGTGTCTTTTAGCTGTGGTGTATATCCCAAAAAGAAAATGAAACCAATCATTGCTGTAATAATAATGCCAAGACCCATACCCAATAATACACTTTTGCCGTCTATGAGTTTCACTTAATTACCTTCCCATCCTCGAAATCAGCTCTATTTCTCCCTTACCACAATTTAATATCCGCGCAATTTCTGTACAGCTGACCCCTTGATTTGCAAGTTCTATTATTTCACGTCTTTTAACATCAAAGGTTACTACCTTGCTCTTCCGGGAACTGTTAGGGGCAGTTTTGACTGCCTGCTGTCTGCCTTCTTCTTCCAGAATCCTTGAAACTGATTCTTCATCGTACACAGGATTATTACTTCCGGCAGGTTCAGTCCCGGATTTTAGAAGTTCTATTCTGAGATCAGCTTCGGATATTGATTTGGACAATGTTTCATTCTTTTCTTCGATACGGCTGAGAACATAATCAGAATAATTGTTAAGTTCAGAGACCAGTAGTTCTGCATCTTCTATTACCCTGATCAAACTGTCCTTTTTTTCTGCCAGGTCTGTCCGGTAATCATGAAGACGCTTTTTTTCGGCCAGCATCATAAAAAATGAAACCAATACAATGCCGGAACCGACCAAAATAATGCAGACAAAAAACATCGCCATTTTTTACACCCCAATTACTTTTATCATCTGTAAATATTTAAGCTTTTTATCTTATGTAATGTATACAAAAGATATTTATAACCGGATATCTATGGTAGTTCCTATCTTACCGTTTTTATATGCAGGGTTGGACTCTTTTTTACTGGCTTGTTTCTGCTGTTTATTCTTCTGCTTCGGCTGACTGTCATTATTGCGTTCCTGTTGTTTTTCGGTAATAGCTATTTTTTCTGTTTCACTTCTGGAATGTACGCTCTTAGTTTCACGTTCAGCTTGCTGAACTGAGTTTTCTGCCTGCTGCTGCAATTGGCCAATTTGCTTTTGCACTTCGCTGCTTTGAATTTTTGCCATTTCATTAACTTTAGGCATTAGTATCTGGTAATCCACCGGTCTTATTGACATACGGTTCACTCCCCTTTTACAGCGGCCCTATACGAATGTCAGCACCGTCACTGTAGAGAGTACAATATTGAGCCTCCTCTTTAATATACAGCATGCTTTTTCCTATAGCAACCTTTACGCCTGGATATATGCTGTTTAATACCCTGATTCTTCCATTGGCACTTCTCTGCAAAATTTCTTCAATTTCTTTGATTTCTTCCCTATATTCACGGAGTTTTCTCTCATAAAAGAATTTTGCACGGGTGCTTTTGGCCAGTATCTCCCTTTTTTCCATGGTAAGCGGTTGTACCTTGGCCATTTTATTGAGCAGATTAATTGCTTGATTGGCTTTCACATATCCTTCCTCAATTTCAGGCAATTCACCTTTAAGAACTTTGAGTCGCTCCCTCAAGTTTGGATCTATCCCGACTTCCACAACTGTCGCAGTAGACATCTGACTGCCCAAAGTCTTAACTTCAACAAGGTTTCCCACCCGGGCTATTCCGCCTACCAAAAGTCCTTTTCTTCCACCCAGAACTAATTTATTGCCACACTTGACATCGCAATGCATGATTGCTTCAGCATTAATATTTCCGCGTGCTTCCACTTTAGAGCTTTCTATGTACTTTGCCACAATATCTCCGCCGGCTTGCAGAATACCCTTGTTATTGCCGTGCATACCTCGTCTCAAAATAATGTTCCCGCCCGCTTTCAGGATTGCCCCTTCTACAACACCGCCAACTTCAATATTTCCGCCAGCCTCAATCTCAAACCCGGCAAGGACATTCCCCCTGACAGATACATTACCGATGAATCTGATATTTCCAGTAGAATGATCCACATTGTCTTTGACTTCATAAGTGGCAAAAACGCTGATTTTTCCGTCTGTAAACATAAGTTGCCCGTCTATTTCAGCATACAATTCCTGACCATCTTCACTGATTGCTACATTTCTGCCTCGGGGAAGAACTGCCGGTTTTCCGTCAATAGCTTTCAACTCCTGCCCCACTATATTCTTTCCGTTCTTTCCGGGGACAGGCGGTATCAATTCGGCTAATTTCTGACCTTTTGTGATATTTTCTATCAGATTCAGATCTTTGTAATTTACCGTTCCGTCTTCCAAAATAGTTGGTTTTTTTTCCTTGTTAATGTCCACCAGGTATCTTACACTGCCATTTTGCCCATTAACTGGTGGCACTCCTTCAGCCACCAGTACTTGCTGGCCGTATACAGGATTTTCAACCAATTCCCGTATTTTCTCCTCGCTCATTCCAAAAACCACGCCTTTGGAATACAAAGCCTGTACAATAGCCTCTACTGTAGGAGGAGAACCGTTCCCCTGGGGCAGTGATAATTTTACATAAGCCTGCATTTTATCTTCAGTTACAATAACTTCTATTTCACAGTCTATATCTGCTTCTTCCTGTGCCTCTGCAATTTTCACAGGTATGCCATCACTTCGTCTTACTGCTTCTGAAATAGCAGCAGCATTATAATTCTTAATTTTCTTTTTATTGATTTGTTTAATCAAGTCCAGTTCATTTACGCGTGAAAGAAAGTCTGCAGGCCTGTATACTGTAAGATACACACCATCTTTCTCATAAGTCAATTTGTACCCCTCGGTATTAAGTCCCTTTTTTACTGACATTTGCTCCTCCTTTCCGTTAAACCTTCCTCTTATATTTTAACATCAAGTTACGACTATTGAGAAAGGTGATAGAGGAAGAGGTCATATTACACTTTTCATTTTCTCCAATTTGCTCCTCATTCTCAGAATAGCTTTTGTATGGAGCTGCGAAACTCGTGACTCAGACACTTCCATAATCTTACTGATCTCTTTAAGAGTAAGTTCTTCATAATAATATAACGTGACAACTAATTTTTCTTTTTCAGGCAGTTTATCTATAGTATCGGCAAGAATCTCTTTGACCTCAATGATTTCCATGCGCTGTTCAGGCCGTTCTTTATCTCCGTCCAGCGACAAGGTATCAAACCCTGTTTCATGGTTTTGTTCCAGATAATCTTCCAAAGATATCATTTGAGACATATTTACTTCCTGAAGAAGTTTATGTAGTTCATCCACGCTGATGCCCAATTTATCTGCTACTTCCTTATCAGAAGCAGAACGGCCCAATTTGTTCTCTATTTCAGAATAGGCTTTTTCAAGCTCTTTACTTTTCTTTCTTAAAGACCGGGGTGCCCAGTCCTGCTCTCTTATCGCATCTATTATAGCACCTCTTATTCTTAAGGAGGCATAAGTCTCAAACTTTACGTTCTTTGAAATATCAAATTTATCTATGGCATCAATCAGACCGAAAACTCCATACCCTACCAAATCATCATATTCCACATTACTGCCAAAATATATACTGAGACGGCCAGCTACATATTTAACCAATTCGGAATACTCGATTATCAACTGTTCCTTTATGACCTGATCTCGGGTTTCGCTATATTTTTTCCATAATTGCTGCCTGTATGAAGCAGATCCCGACATTGTCACCCTCCAATCCCTGCAGTAGCAGCACAAAAATTCATTCTACAAGCTACTGGTTAAGTTCATTTCTGATAAAATTGGCTACATCTTCAAGGTTCTGATCATTAATATCTATTCCAACATTGTCACCGACAGTAAAATCCAGTTTCAGGCCTTTTGTATCAGGCATATCATTGTTTGTATCAGAATCTCCTTTTTGCTTTTCGATTTCAGCCAGTTTTTTCTCTCTTTCAATTTCTGCGGCTTTTCTTCTGTTTTCTTTAATAATGGACATTATGGTATTTCTCATTAAAAAGCCGGCTATATAAAAAACAAACATGACAATACACATTCTGAATATATTTTCATTGTTGGGTATTCTTTGTGAATGCCCTGCCAATCCTGTCAATATTCCACTCATTAATGCCAAAAGCAGAGGAAGTCTTCGAACATATTGCATGGTAAATCGACACCTAAATATACTTAATTCCTGATCCGATAGTTTTAACCATCAGCATTCCGTCCTCTGAAGAAATAGCAATAGTGCGCCCATAGTTCCCGCCAACATCTTCACTGGCTATTGGAATTTTTAATTCTGCCAGAATCAAGCGTGTGGCTTCTATATTTCTGGAACCGATTCTCATAATTTCACTGTTTGGGGTAAATGCAAACATCTGGGCACCACCGGCAATCTTCGCAATAATGTACTTTCTATTAGCACCTAAATTAACCATGTCATCTACCAGGTCCACAATTGCTGTATCTGCAAACTTTGCCCGGTTAGTTACCACTGTTGCTATTCTGGAACTTGGAAGCATAATATGTGCCAGCCCAATTATTTTTGTAGTTTTGTCATACAAGGCTATTCCCACACAAGAACCCAGCCCCAGCGTAGTGAGTTTGGATGGATGACGTGCTGCTTTTAAATCTGCCATCCCGACCTTTACAAGTTCTTCCATTATGCTACTCCTAATGCAAGCAACAAACGGCTGCAAGAATCGTTGTCAGGTATTAAAAACAGATTTCCTATCACGCTGTTTAAGCCGTCTGTAAATTCATTTTCTATATATAAAGCAAAATCTGATGTTTTTCCAAACTCAATAGCCGGAACACTTAATATTGCGCCTGCCATATCTATGGCCAATCCCGGAACAGTTGACTTAATTGTTAAATTAGTTAAATTTGAAAGAGCTGAAAGATAGGAACCTGCCAGTATATTTCCTATTTCTTTTAAGGCTGAGAGAGTAATCTCATCGTAGTCCAGATCAGTTTTTGATGGCCTGCCCATAAGAAAATTAACAAGCAGCTGAGCGCTCTGTAAATCAAGTATAAACATCATATTGCCACTTATATCTCCTTCAACTCCCAAAAGAATCCCTACAACTTGTGTCTCAGCTCCTCCAAGCATGTCGCTTATTTCTGAAAAATCCATTACCCTAACCTGAGGTACCTTCATGTCCACTCTTTTATCAAGTATTTTTGCAAGTGCAGTTGCAGCATTTCCGGCACCTATATTTCCAATTTCTCTTAACACATCAAGATGAAAACTGTTAAGAGTGTTAAAATCAAGGGCAACCATTAATACTCACTCTACCTTTCAGCAGTTTCTTTTTCCATCAGCTCCAACGCAAACTTTTCAATATTAAGGAGTGTGATAAGTCTTCCCTCGTGTTTTGCAATCCCGGTAATATAATCCAGACTTCTGTCGTTTGTAATTGAAGTTACACTTTCAATATTTTCCTCATCGTAAAAAGCTACTTCAGACACAACATCCACAATGACACCCAATACAACATCGTTGAATTTAAAAATAATAATTCTGGTATCATCATCCACTTCGATCTCAGGTAAGCCGAATTTAGCCCTCAGGCTCATAACAGGAATAATTTCTCCCCTTAAGTTGATAACACCCTTAATATGTGGTGGCGTAGTCGGTACCCTGGCAATATTCATATATTTCTCTACGATTGAAACATTATGAATATCCACACCAAATTCCTGGTCAGCTAATCTGAAAATAACAAATTGTCTGCTCTTTTTCCCAACATCATTTTTAGCCATTCTGCATCCCCCTTAAAAATCATGCTTTTTAAAGTGCAAGGGAGTTAACATCAAGTATAAGCGCTACATTACCGTCTCCCAAAATTGTAGCACCAGCAATATATTTAATATTCGAAAGAACCTTTCCTAAAGATTTAATAACAATCTCCTGCTGTCCGACAAGGGAATCCACCAGGAAAGCTGAAAGTTTATCACCCTTCTTTACAATTACACAAGTAATATTCTTTTGATCCTCCAGGCTGTCAGGCACTTCCAGAATTTTATTCAATCTCACAACTGGTATCACCATGTCCCTGAGCAGGATTACTTCCTGTTCCCTGACCATACGGATTTCTTCAGGTTGTACGTTTACTATCTCACTTATAGAACTTAGTGGTATAGCATACTTTTCACTGCCTATGTGCACCAATAAGGCCTGTATAATTGCCAGGGTCAAAGGTATACGTATACTGAATTTGGTTCCTTTGCCCCACACAGTATCAACCTCTACCATTCCGCCCAGAGCTTCAATTTTTGTTTTCACAACATCCAGCCCTACTCCGCGCCCGGACAGATCAGTAACTTCTTCGGCCGTACTGAAACTTGGCTTAAATAAATAGTCTATGACTTCCTTATCAGAGAATGAATTTACAATTTCGGCAGTTTCAAGACCTTTTTCAACAATCTTCCTTCTGACTTTCGAAGCATCTATACCACGTCCATCATCTTCAACTTCTATGACAACATTGTTACCATCCTGATAAGCTCTGAGGTATATGTTCCCTACAGACGGTTTGCCTAACTTTTCCCTTTCAGTACGGGACTCAAGACCATGATCAGCTGAATTTCTGAGGATATGTATCAACGGATCGCCTATTTCATCAATAAGGGTTCTGTCAAGCTCAGTTTCAGCACCAACCATATGCAGCTCTATATCTTTGTCCAGTTCCCTTGATATATCTCGTATCATCCTTGGGAATCTGTTGAAAACCTGCTCTATAGGTACCATTCTGACCTTCATTACAGCATCATGGATACTGGTTGTAATCCTCTCGAGGTATTCTATGGAATCCGTATCTATGTCTACGTTCTCAAAACTGGCTTCGAGACTGTTTTTGATGATAATAAGCTCACTTACAAGATTCATAAGGGTATCCAGTCTTTCTATATCCACCCTTACAGTTTTGTTTGTTTTATATGTTCTTACAACGGGCTGGTTTTCATCCTGGGTTTTGTCTGTCGTGCCTGATATTTCAGCTTCAGTTGAATTATCATCTTTTTCAGTTTCCACATCCAAATGCTGAGGCAGAACCTGTGTAACTTCAACATTACTTATCTCTGCCACAGAATTAATTTCATTTACAAAGAACTCTTTATCTTTTTTAGTTATGGCAACAACAGTGAATTCCAAATCAAAGCGTTCATCTTCGATATCTTCCACCTTGGGAACCGACTTGATAACATCCGCATTTTTTTCGAGAATCTGAAAAACTATGAAAGCTCTCGCCGCCTTTAAAAGACATCCTTGATCCAGTTCGACATGAATCTCGAAAACGTTCATATCTGCCTCAAAGGCTTTTCTTATAACATTTGCATCATACTGGTTAAATTCAACTCTCAATTTTTCGCTTACAGGTTTGAATTCCTCTGTTGGATTCTCTTCTTTGTTTTCTATAGAAGCAGTCTTCTTCTTACCTTTATTTGTACCGAGAATATTGGCAAGGGCATCAAGAACACTCTGAAATTCTTCATTACCTTCCTGCCCTGATAAAGATACTGTGTTTACATATGTCTCAAGAGCATCCAGACATTCAAACAGGATATCCACCATGTCTGAGTCTACAACAATTCGTTCATTACGAAACAAATCAAGGACATCCTCCATATGGTGGGTTAGTGTCTGCATTTTTACAAAGCCCATTGTTCCCGCCATTCCCTTTAAAGTATGGGCAACACGGAAAATTTCATTAAGGATTGCTTTATCTTTGTTGTTCTTCTCCAGCTGCAACAATGAAGTATTGAGTTGTTGCAAGTGCTCCTTTGCCTCTTCGACAAATATATCGAGGTATTGATTCATATCCATCATTATTGGTGCACCCCCATGAAATTCATGATACAAGCAGGTATCTCATTGAGAGGAAGTGTCTTATCGACTATTCCGAGCTCAATAGCTGCTTTCGGCATTCCAAAAACAGTACTTGTATCTTCATCTTGAGCTATAATAAAAGTCTCAGCCTTTTTCTTCTTCAACTCCAGCAAGCCCTTGCTACCATCATTACCCATACCTGTCATAATGACACCTATTATATTGTTAAATCCTTCAATATTGGCAAGGGAGGTCATCATTACATCAACATTTGGTCTGAACCCCCTTACCGGAGGACTCTGGTCAAGATTTATATAAAGACCTTTTTCATTGTTACCAAAAGTTAAATGATAATCACCCGGTGCTATATATACATACCCTGCTTTCAGCTGATCTCCCTGTTCGGCCTCCTTAACCTCCATCCGTGAGATTTCGTTCAGTCTGCTTGCAAGTGAACTGGTGAATTTCGGAGGCATATGCTGTACTATAATAATTGATGCAGGTAAATCTTCCGGAAATTCAGGTAATATGGTTGCCAGTGCTTTCGGTCCCCCCGTAGAAACTCCCAGAGCTATTATATATTTAAGTCCATTTTTTTCTGTAGCTATTGAAACGTCACCCTCGTGCTGTTTTTTAGTTCCAGTTCTTCCAAATAACTGCGTCTTTTTTATTGTCATGTATGCCATTTTAATTTTGGCTATTATCTCGTTTGCTCTTATACTTAGAAAATTAGCAGTTTTGTATATAAAATCGAAGGCGCCAAGTTCGAGTCCTTCTATGGTAGCCTTTATTACTTCCCTTTTAAATCCGCTTACAATTATAATTCCGTAATTTCCTTGTTTTCCAAGTCTTTTGAGACATTCTATACCGTTCATTACCGGCATCTCTATATCAAGGAGTATTACGTGCGGTTTTAATAACTTTGCCTTTTCCAGGCCTTCCAGGCCGTTTTTTGCAAATCCGACCACCTCAATGTCCGGGTCTTTTTTTAATAAATCATTAATGTATGCTCTAAATAAGTCTGAATCGTCTACAATCAAAACCTTTATTTTTTCATCATTCATTTGGTGTACCAGCCTTTTTTAAGCAGTCTCCTCTGATAGTCGTATATAAAACTGATTAGCTTTTCCCTGGCTTTTTCAGATATTCCGGTAAACTCTAAACTTGTTTCATAACTGTAAACCTCGTTATTTTCAGTGCGCATAACTCTTAAAACTTTTCCTGTAAAGGCAATTTCCTGACCGATATTCAGTTTACCTTCCAAAAAACAGCCAGGTTCAGGTCTTTCGTTCATAAGGAGGCATATACCTCCACCACTTATATCCTTGGTTAATCCTTTTTTAAAATCTCCCCTCATTTCAGGGGTATTTTTTTCTTCATACAACCGATATTCTATATCAAGTACACAAGCTATCCTAAAAAAGTTTCTTCTTTGAATACGCACTTCCTCTGAAACCGGTTTTATCCTGAGCATACCTATTCTGCCTGAAAATCTGCTTACCAGAGCAACTGCTCCAAATTTATAAAGACTTCCTTCATGTTGATAAATAACATCTATTTTTGTATTGGGAGCAATATACAGCACCCTGCCCCTGTAAATAGGAGATAAAATCTCCATAGTACCGTCAGGGAACTGTGAATCAAACTGACTCACCAAAGGTTGTTCTATTTTATAAGCTTCATCATTTATTTCAAGTTCAAGCTTATCCCCCAGTTTCAGTCTGGTTTTAATCATTATATAAACCTCATAACAAATAGTTTAGCATATTTGACACTTAAGTTCCATAAATTTTACCAAACTTCGAGCGTTTCATACACTAAAAAAAGACAATAATTTTGACATAAACCCCTTTGCCCCCTGAACGATCTTTTCGTTAGTGCCTAAAAACATTCTGTCAGCTATTTCAGCAATGCCTTTAGCGGCAGAGCATTTGGAATTATACAAAATAAAGGGCTTCTGAAGCTTGACACTTTTTGTCACATTATCGTCATATAATATATACCCAAGTTTTGAAAGTTTTAATGACAAAAATTTATCTGAAACCAGGCAGAGTTTATTTGCTACGCTTTCAGCTTCTCTCAATGTTTCAGCTTTATTGATAATAATGCCTATCTGTTTCTTGAGGTCTCTTCTGGAAACCATTTTTACAAGGGCATATGCATCAGTTATAGCTGTAGGTTCCGGCGTAGTGACCAGCAGCACCTGGTCTGCAGCTAATACAAAATTCATTACATTTCTCGAAAGTCCTGCTGCTGTGTCTATTATTACTACATCAAAGAGCTTATCCAAAATGCTGATGTTAGCAAGAATATTGCGTATTTGTTTTCGGTCGAGCTTTACAAGTTCCTCAACTCCGGAACCTCCTGACAGAAATTTGATATTGGCAGGACCATCGGCCAGTACTTCCAATATGTCTTTTTCACCACGAATCACATCCAGCAAAGTATACCTGGGGATAGTTCCAAAGAGGACATCAACATTGGCCAGTCCAAAATCAAAGTCCAGAATTACTACCTTTAACCCCCTCATACTCAGCCGAATGGCAAGATTAACTGCTATACTTGTTTTGCCAACTCCACCCTTACCGCTCGTAACAGCTATGACCCGGGCTTTTTTATTTACAACCGGATCATCTATAACCGGATTATCCGATGTTTCCCCGTTAGTTTTTTTTATTAACCTTCTAAGCATTTCTGCCTGATCATTCATAAAATCCTCCAAGATAAAGGTCATAGGTAAGACTTAGTTATATTCAATACATTTTCCGACAGCTGTTTTGGATTGACAAATTCTATATCATCCGGAACACTCTGACCGGTAGTAATGTAAGAAAGCGGTTTTCCAGTCAGATAGCGTGCATTGAATATAACCCCCAAAGATGGCGCTTCATCAAGCTTGGTAAAAATAAGCTTGAAATCTTTAATGAAAGCATAGTATTCAAGTGTCTCCTTAATGGCTCTTGGGCCGGTATTACAGCTCAGAAGCAAAAAAATCTCATCAGCATTGGCTAAACTTATCAAATCTTTTAATTCATCAAAATGTGGTTTGTTTTTGTGACTGCGCCCCGCAGTATCAATAAGAATAAGGTCTTTATCCTCCAATTGGTTAACAGCATCGTTTATTTCTTCAGGTGAATACACCACACTTAAAGGTATGTTGAGTATCTCTGCATAGGTCTTCAACTGGTCAATTGCCGCAATTCTGTATGTGTCAGCCGTTATAAGACCCACACTTTTTTGCTGGTTAAGTGAAAACTCTGCCGCAATCTTTGCGAGTGTGGTAGTTTTTCCTACTCCTGTCGGACCAATGAAAATTGCTACATGAGGACGTTTTTCCTTTAATGAAAGAGGCTCAGGCTTGCCCAAAAGAACTGTCAGTATTCTGAATGCAAGGTCATGAATATCCTCAGAGCTTTTTACCCTTATTTTCCTGATCTTATCCAGGATCTTTTCAATCAGTACCGGTTCCAAATCCTGATTAAAAAGAATTTTCTTCACCATGGAAAGCTCATTGTCAAGACTCGACTGTTCAACCTCATTGACAGTATTGGTATGTACCTGATGCGCCAGATTATTACGGGACAGGTTCCCCTGTCTTACAATTACATTATTTAAAGGTTCCCACTGATCTTGAGCTCTGCTTTGGCTGATCCCACCTCCTGCATTCTGGTCAGCGGATATTGCGGATTTTTCCGGTTTCCCCTGAAGCGTCTGGTATATTTTCTTCAAAGTATTCTCCATACTTTGTACTTTGTTTTCCAGCTCAGCAATCTTGCTGGTTTCGGTTTGAGCGGGAGCGTTTATTGTCCGGGACACATTGTTTTGCGATAAACCTCTGACTGCAGCCAGAATTTTTACTACATTTTGGATATCTTTATGTTTTTTCGGTGTATTGGGAGAACGAAGATGCTCTTCATCAACTGCTGCAACAACTTCAATCATCGGTTTTGAAAAAAGGCCTCTTAATCCTTTAGGTTTAACTTTACGACTGTTCATTATCACAGCTTCACTTCCAAGATCCATTTTGACCTTGAGTAAGGCTTCCTGCATATCCTTGCAAGTGTACCTGCGTATTATCATTTAGAAAACGTCCTTCCTTTTCACTATAATTTGATAAAGTCAGTCATAACCCCTGTTTCAGATACTCACCATATCAACAGCATTAACGTCCATATTGGGATCCAGCTCGTTGTATGAAAGAACGACGAGTCCGGGAATGGCATTTTCAGTCAAACGTTTAAAATAGAATCTTACAACTGGTGAAGCTAGAACAATGGGCTGTTTCCCCATCTTCACCAGCTTCTCACACAAACTTGATACCTTGTTGATTATTTTGTTACTGACAGCAGGCTCCATTGTCATATAAGAACCTGCTTCGGTTCTTTGCACGGAATCCAGTATGATTTTCTCCACCTGAGGATCCAGAGTAATTACATCCTTGTGGTCAGGTGTTATATAAGCGCTGGAAATTGCTCTACCAAGTGATTGGCGCACATATTCCGTCAGCATATCAGGATCTCTGGTAATAGGCGCGAAATCTGCAAGAGTTTCAAGGATTGTTCCCATATCCCTGATAGATACACCTTCTCTTAAAAGATTGGACAGCACTTTTTGGATCTCACCCAAACTCATAAGTTTAGGAATAAGTTCTTCAACAACTGCAGGATAGCTTTCCTTCGCATTGTCTATCAAAGTCTGAACATCCTGTCTGCTCAGAAGTTCATGAATATTTCGTCTTATTATCTCGGTCATATGAGTTGCTATAATGGATGGAGCATCTACAACTGTATAACCCATCATTTCTGCTTTATCCCTCATAGTTTCCGGTATCCAGAGAGCAGGCAGACCAAAAGCAGGTTCCTTGGTGGGAATACCTTCAATCTCTTCCTTTACATTTCCGGGGTTCATAGCCATATAATGATCCAGCATAAGCTCACCGCGTGCAATCTCTACGCCTTTGATCTTTATGGTGTACTGATTTGGCGCCAGTTGAATATTATCACGCAGCCTGATGATTGGAACTATTACTCCTAATTCCAAGGCCAACTGTCTCCGGATCATGACTACCCTGTCCAGTAAATCTCCGCCTTGGTTTTTATCTGCAAGCGGGATGATTGCATAACCAAATTCCAGCTCTATTGGATCTACCTGAAGCAATGAAACCACGTTTTCGGGCTTGCGGATCTCTTCTACTTCCTGTTCCTCAACCGCAATCTCTTCTTCTATGATGGTTTTTTCTGCAGTACTTTTTATGCGTGAGGCCAAAAATATTAAGCCACCGCCCACTGCCAGCAGTGACCACTGCTTAAGAACAGGAACCAGCAGGAAACACGCACCGGCACCTATCTGAAGAACCTGGGGACTGTTGAATAGCTGTCTTATAATATCACTGCCAAGATCATTCTCGGTCGCAGCCCTCGTTACAATGATACCGGTGGCAACTGAGATAAGAAGTGCGGGAATCTGGCTCACCAGCCCATCCCCTATTGTAAGAATGGTATATTTCTCTAAAGCCAGTTCTATGGGATCGCCATGTCTGACAACCCCCATGATAATACCGCCTGCTATATTAACTACCGTAGTGATGATACCAAAGATGGCATCGTTTTTTACAAACTTGGACGCACCATCCATGGCTCCGTAGAAGTCAGCTTCGCGCTGGATTCTTTTACGTCTTTCCTTTGCCTGGGCCTCATTAATCAACCCTGAGTTGAGATCTGCATCTATAGCCATCTGTTTACCAGGCATAGCATCAAGAGTGAACCGTGCTGATACCTCAGCAACTCTCTCTGCACCTTTGGTTATAACAATAAACTGGGCAAGCATGATTATTATGTAAACTATAAAACCTACTATAAGATCATTTCCACCGACGAATTTACCGAAACCGTGAATTACATCACCGGCCTGTCCCTGACCAATGATAAGCCTGGTCGAAATAATATTCAGGGACAGTCTGAACAAAGTGGTGAACAGAAGTAATGTGGGAAATGAAGCCATAGAAAGGGCATCAGTTGCATAAATTGCGTTAACTAAAATCAGCAGGGAAAGAGTTATATTTACGACTAATAGAACGTCCAAAAGAAAGTCAGGAATAGGCACGATGATAAATATAACTATAAATACTGCAAAGGCAGCGACCATCAAATTCCTGTTTTTCATCAAGATTCCTCCGGTATTTACACCATTCTCTTTTGTAGCTCATGTTTTTAAATATTATGTCGATAAATGTCTGTTTATCTTAATATTATATTATACCAATTTATTCGTTCAATCAACTTTTTTGCCTCATCTTCAGATTTTAATAAAATTTTACTTGCATACTAAAGAACAAATTTCCTGATTACATGGGCCACTCCATCCTCATTATTTGACAATGTAACAAAATCTGCCCTTTGCTTTATCTCATCGGGGGCATTATCCATGGCAACACCCAGCCCGGCATATTCTATCATCGAAAGATCATTATACCCGTCACCAATGGCTATCATTTCATTCTGCTTTATACCAAAGTGCCTGCCGAGGTTTTCCATTGCAATGGCCTTTGAAGCCAGCTTATCATTGAATTCCAAAAAATATGGCATGGAAGTATGATAATTGACATTTTCACTTATGTACTGACCTATTATTTTCTGATGTTCATTAATTTTGTCAACATCGTTATACCAAAGCACCTTGGAAACTCCGCCTTTTACCACTTCATCCAGATCTTTAATAGGAATTGCTTCTACTTTCGAAATATTTCTATATCTTTCTGCCCGTTCATCCAGGGCTGTCACATATAAATTATTGTTTTTCCAGACCATCACCGTGGAACCATGTTCTCTGCCCCAGTTTATGATAATTCTTGCATCGTCTTCATTCAGCTTCCTCTCGTAAATTATCTCTCTTGATTTTCCGGTTATCACCATGGCACCATTGTATGTAATAAACGGAATATCTCTCTTCAACGCTTCTATAAAATTAACCACGCCCTGTACAGGTCTTCCTGTGGCAATGGTAAAAATAACTCCTTTATCCACTGCTTCTCTGATGGCTTCTATATTACCTTCTGTAAGCTCACCCTTGTCATTTAAAAGTGTTCCGTCAATATCAACAGCAATAAGTTTATAAGTCATTTTTACGCTCCTTAATAATTTTACTTTATATATTAATTTTAGTGTCTGAATTAAAATAAGGCAACCATGCTGATAAGGCCGCCTTTAGTTTGTCAGGGGATTGTCTCCTTTCAGGTTGTATACAAAAGCCAGCACTTCAGCAACGGCTTTATATAACTCAGGCGGAATGGCCTGACCTATATCAACAGATTTATAAAGCGCCTGGGCCAGCGGCTTGTTTTCCATGGTATATACACCATTTTCCTCTGCTATCTGCTTTATCCGCTGAGCCATAAAATCGGTCCCCTTGGCCACCACATATGGCGCCGACATTTTTTCGGGCTCGTATTTCACTGCCACCGCATAATGGGTAGGGTTGGTTATAACCACATCAGCTTTGGGCACGTCCTGAAGCATACGCCGCATTGATATTTCACGCTGCTTTTGTTTTATTCTTGACTTTATTTCAGGATTACCTTCAAGCTGTTTGAACTCCTCTTTTACCTCCTGCCTGGTCATCATTATATCCTTTTCGTGTCTGCGCCACTGAAAGAAATAATCTGCCGCTGTTATGACAAGGAGTGCGAAACTTATTTTTATTCCGGTATTCAGAGCTGTGTTGATAATGTATAAAGTCAATGGTCCCAGCTCCAGACCCATAAGTTTTATCATGGAATTAAATTCCACCTTTATGGAGGACCAGGCCACCCATCCTACAATAATAACTTTTGCCAGAGATTTTACCAGCTCAAATAAAGACCGGGCAGATAAAATTCTTTTAAGACCGTTGATGGGATTGAGATTTGAAAACTTAGGCTTAAGTCTTTCTGTTGTAAACAAAAATCCAATTTGCACATAACTGCCCAATACCCCTATTAATACTGCAATTATGAAAAAAGGTGCTGTGATTTTCACTATTTTCATTACTGCAAAACTTACCAGACGCATGGCTTCTATCGGTTCTTGCAGATTAAATTCAGATGTCTGAGTTAAAAACATGCGGAAGACCGAACTTATTTCTTTATATAAATAGTTTCCAAAAGATTTTATGGCTATCAGCATTATGAGAAGCAGCAAGTTTGCCGGAAGTTCCCGGCTTTGCATTACCTGGCCTTTTTTTCTTAATTCCTCTCTTTTTCTGGGAGTTGCTTTCTCTGTTTTATCTGAAGTGTCTGCAAAAAGCTGTAGGTTTATATATTTAAGTCCTGTGGTTTTTACAGGACGGGTATGACTACTGTTGTCAGACCAAAAAGATATGACAAAGTTTATTATATGTTTTATTTGTTTGAAAATGTTGTCTGAAACAAAGGTCAGAACACTTCTCATTTTCCTGCTCCCTGCTTTCAGGCTGGTGGTAAAAACTAAGCTGCTTGTTCACAGTTTATATATTACTTCTTTTTTATACTGCATTCCTTGCCAGCTCAAGAAACTTATAAATTTCTTCATATGTTGCGTTGATAATAATGTTGACTATACCTTTAAATGCACCTATTGTCAAAAGTATTACACCGAGCCCAAGGATGATTTTCACCGGCATACCAAGTATGAATACATTCAATTGAGGCATACTTTTGGAAATTATACCCAGAGCTATATCACTAATTAATATGGTGGCAGTGACAGGTGCTGCAATTTTGAAACCTGTTGCAAAAACTGCTGAGAACAAATCAACTAATTGTTTTGAAGTCTCACCTTCAAAAGCAACTGTACCCACCGGCAATACTTTGAAGCTGTCTGCCACAGCTTTTATCAATAAATGGTGGGAGTCGGTCACCAGCATAAAAAGTGTCGCAAAAATTACATAGAAGTCAGCTGTAATAGGTATTTGAATATTGGAAACAGGATCGAATACCGATACCATACCAAAACCTATTCTCATATCTATCAATTGACCGGCAATATAAATACTTGAAAACAATGCATATGAAATAGAGCCTAGCATTAACCCGATCAGAAGTTCTTTTGCTATTAACAGTGAATATGAAAGCAAAGTATTGTAGGCAGAAACATCGGGAACCGGAACAGTATTGGCTACTATCAAAGCAAACATAAAGCAAAAGCCAACTTTATAGTAATTGGGAATGTTTCTCCTCCCAAATATTGGTGACAAAAAAAACATGCCTGAAATACGAACCAGTACAAGCAGAAATATATTCCAAATCTCTATAAGTGTGTCAAAGGGTATTAGCATTTATTTACCTCATTCGTCAGAAAAATTTACATTCCAATAAACCTGAGCATGCTTTCATACATTCTCAGCGTAAATTCTTTCATCACAGTAAGCATCCATGACCCCAGAATAAGCATAGCAATCAGCATGGCAAGAATTTTAGGTACAAAATGTAAAGATTGTTCCTGTATTTGGGTAGTTGCCTGAAAGATGCTCACGGCAAGCCCGACGATCAAACCTATCATAAGTATGGGAACAGCAATTTTCAAAGTTGTCAGCAATGCATCCCGGGCTGTATCAAGTAAAAACTGCTCCAAAATCCCCTACCTCGCTTTCTGATAAAAATATATCTAACGCAGAAATGTTTTAACAATGGTCTCTGTAAGCAGGTTCCATCCGTCTACAAGCAGGAATAACAGTATCTTGAATGGAGTGGATATCATAACAGGAGGCAGCATCATCATGCCCATTGCCATTAAAGTACTTGCCACAACCATATCAATGACTATGAATGGTATGTACAGCATGAACCCCATACGGAATGCTGTATTAAGTTCACTTATCATAAATGAAGGAACGACTACTGTTAATGGCAGATCCATCAGGTCTTCAGGCGGCTCCACCTCAGCCATGCTTGCAAAAAGCGCCAGATCCTTGTCTCTGGTATGTTTAAGCATAAAATCCTTTATACTGGTCTCTGAGCGATCCATAGCCTCTTCAAGGGTTATTTGATTCTCAGTATAAGGTACAAGCGCATTTTGGTTTATATCTTTTATAACAGGACTCATTATAAAAAAAGTAAGGAATAAAGCCAGACCTATTATTACCTGATTGGGGGGTATCTGCTGGGTGCCCATTGAATTTCTCAAAAAAGACAAAACAATGATGATTCGTATAAACGAAGTCATCATTATAAGAATGGATGGCAATAATGTTAAAATTGTCAATATTAATAGCAGCTTTATGCTTGTACTTACCTCCTGGGGATCATCTGAAGCTGTAATTGAAATACCTTCATCAGATATGGAAATGCCCGGCTGTGCAAAGGTCGCCGAGCTTGTACTTACTATCAGCAGTAGTATAAGCAAGATTAATGTAAATATTTTCTTTCCTGACATAGCACCACCATCAGTTTTTCGGTTGTTACCTGATATCTTTATTTATCTTTTGTAGGCGCCTGATATTTTGAACAATCCGGCTGGCAGAACCATCATGTGTATCTTTTTGGCTGGTGCCGCTGTAATTTTCTGATCTTTTGCTAAGACCTGAATAGTCTTGGAAAATTGTTTTAAAACTAAAGGCAGGTTCCTGGCTGTCTGAAGCCTCTTCTGTTTCCTCATCTATATCAATTTCTGAGACCATGTTTAATTCCCTTTTGTTTGAATAAAACAGAAAATGTTTATTTCCGGCACGAACAAGGTAAAGACACCGGTCCATTCCAAGCGGAAGTGTCTCTATGATTTTCATAAATTTATTTTTAGTACCGCCTGTCAGTTTTTTGCCCAACAATTTCGTTGTATAATAACTCAGAATAAGGACAAAAACGAAACCTAAAAACGCAATAAGATATTCTAACATATTCTATGTATGTCCCTTCTATTTATAGAATAAGGACTATCCAACAACTTTTTTGACAGCTTCTACTACACGTTCTGCCTGGAAAGGTTTAACTATAAAATCCTTGGCTCCGGCCTGGATAGCTTCTATTACCATGGCTTGCTGGCCCATGGCTGAACACATAATTATTTTGGCAGATGGATCTACGGATTTAATCTGCTTCACTGCCTGAATACCATCCATTTCAGGCATGGTAATATCCATTATTACAAGATCCGGGGAAAGCTCCTTGTACTTTTCCACAGCTTTTAACCCGTTTTCAGCCTCGCCAACTACGGTGAAACCATTTTTAGAAAGGATGTCTTTAATCATCATACGCATAAAAGCCGCATCATCAACGATGAGTATAGTTGCCATAGGTCATATCCTCTCCCTGTATTTTTCGTTAAGTATTTATCCCTCGGCATAGCTTCTTAAGTAGTCATATCTACAATAAAACTATACCACCAAAAACTACTTTCTATCATTATATTAAATTAATCGACAAAATAAAAGACTTTTTACTATAGTTGTAATTTATATTCTTTTAGAAGGATGAATAATATCAGTTATCCTTACACCAAAACTCTCGTCAATAACAACCACTTCACCCTTGGCAATGGGCTTGCCATTGACCAAAATATCAACAGGTTCACCCGTAAGTTTTTCCAGTTCTATTATGGAACCCTGACCGAATTCCAGAATCTCCCTTATTCTCTTTGTAGTTCTGCCCAGTTCTACAGATATCTGCAGAGGAACATCCATCAGTAAACTGATATTATTGGGACTGATTTCAGCAATTGTTTCATCAAAATTCTGGAATTGTACAGGTTGTACATTAACAGGTTCCTGCATCCTCTGGGGTTTTTGATAGGGCTGCTGATAACTTCCCATAAAAGGACTACCCCCTTGTTCAGCGGAATATTGTGGCATCGGCATCTGCTGTGGTTGGTGCTGAGGTTGACTGAACTGGCCGTCTGATGGCTGCTGGTACTGTTGATTTACTGCTGTCTGCTGTAAACCTTCGGACATTTCGGGTATTTCTCCGGAATTCAGCTCCGGATCAGGTACCTGATTGTGTGCGTACAGATTTTTAACCATTTCCCTGGCAAAATCTATGGGCAAAATCTGCATAATTTCACTGTCTATTAAATCTCCTACCTGCAGAGAAAATCTTACAGCGACAACATTGGATTTATTATCAATACGAATTCGGTCTATATCGGAACCGGAATCTATCAAAGTGGTATCGGGCGGTGAAATATCCACTCGTTTTTCAAACATGGAGGACAGTGAAGTAGCGGCTGAACCAACCATCTGGTTCATGGCTTCACCAATGGCACTCATATGAAGCTCCGTCAATTCGCCTTCCACATGACCATCTCCGCCCATCATAAGGTCGGTAATGACCTTTACGTCCTCTTCTTTAAGAATTAACAGGTTCAGACCTTCCAGCCCCTCGGTATACTGGACTCTAACAGCCACATAGGGCTTTACAAACATTTTGCCCAGCTGCTCCCAGGTGGTTTCCTGGACTTTAGGCGTTGTAATCATAACTTTCTGACCAAGTAATGCATAAAGCGTGGTAGCTGACGTGCCCATGCTTATATTCCCGATTTCTCCCAATGCATCCTTTTCTTTTTCAGTCAGCTGTTCCACTATCTCCACTGTGCCATCTTCAAGATAATCTTCACTGACTTGCTGGGTTTCACCGGCATCTTCTGACGGATCACTACCTTTTAAAAGAGCATCTATTTCAGCCTGGGACAACATATCGCCCATCTATTCTTCCTCCTTTACAACGTCGGTAATCTTTACTGATAGCTTTTTATTACGAACACCCGGAATTCCCAGAAATTTTAATATGTCACCTACCAAAACTTCTACCTTTCCGTCTATATCTGTATTAAGAGTAAGAACATCGCCTTCCTGAAGAGACAAGAAATCATTAACCGAAATGGTTGTCCTGCCTAAAACGGCTGTTACCGGTATCTTAGTTTCTTCTACCTTGGATTTTAATAATTTTCTTCCCTCTTCAGTAGTTTCTTTTTCTATCAATGAAAACCACAATCTGGTCGAGAGTTTTTCAAGTACAGGCTCGACTGTCATATGAGGTATACAGAGGTTCAGTAAGCCTTCCACGTCTCCTATTTTAGCAGTAAATGTTACAAGTGCAACCATTTCATTAGGTGACATAACCTGAGCAAATTGAGCATTTGTCTCTATCCTGTCCAATACGGGACGTGCTTCTACAACATTTTCCCACGGCTCTTTGATTATGTTGAGCATTTGAGAGATCAGTCTCATTAAAATAGCAATTTCTATCTCTGTAAAACCTCTGACTTTCTCTACGCCATAACCCCTTCCGCCCAATATTCTTTCTATCAGTGAGTAAGCAATGACAGGATTTATTTCAATAATCACAGATCCGGGCAGCGGGTTAAAATTGACAATGCCCAGTACCGCCGGGTTGGCAATAGAATTGGTAAACTCGGAATACTGCAGAGCCTGAACTGTCTGCACATCAACCTGCACCAAAGTCCTCAGATATCCAGACAGGAAGTTGGTTAAAAGTCTTGCATAATTCTCATGGATGATTTGAAGAGTACGGATATGATCCTTGGCGAATTTACTGGGGCGCCTGAAATCATGAACACGTATCTTCTTTTCTGAAGACTCCTTTTTGATTTTCCCGACATCAAGCTCTCCGGCACTGAGCTGCTGCAAGAGCATATCTATTTCATTCTGGGACAGTATATCTCCCACTTTAGTTCCTCCTGTTAACTACTGTAATATCCATTTATCGAATACTACTTTGATGATAAATCGTTCTTCAGTTCCCTGGTTGCTGACAATATCATTATAAATCTCTTTCAATTCTTCCCTGGCAATTTTCATTGAATCTGAAGCCTGAAGCTCCTCAAAGGTCTGATTTCTGAAATATTCAATGGTGGCTTCCTTGAGCTGACTTAAATATACCCTTTCTATTAGGTCTTGCCGTTCCTCAAGTAGCTTATTTTTTTTGCCGCCGTCATATATTATAGATACCGAGGCCATAATAAAGCTGTTTGGGTGCTGTGAAGTGCTCTTAATATTGAACACAGCATCGGTGGACGAATCATTTGAATTTCCATACAGCTTGAACTCGGCTTGCTCCGAAGGCGGTACAATTCGCTGGACTGCATTATTTGCTGTCTGCATGCCCTTTTCAATATTGGCATTGAATGTAAACAGTACAATTATAAGTACTGCCAATGCAAGTGTTAATACAGCAATAATAGACAGTAAAATTGTATACAAAGTTTTTCCTTGCAAGAGTTCCACTTCCCATTCATAAAGTTACATTCTATATCAATTATCGTCATTTTGAGTGTTTGTATTAATTAATCTGTCAAGAAAGAATATCTTTTGCTTATATTTTATTACTAAATCTACCACTTCTTCAACTGTTTCAGATACAACAAACTTCTTACCGTTTGTAAGAGTTATGACTGTATCAGGTGTGGATTCTATTGTTTCGATCCAGTCAGCATTTATAACAAACCTGGATCTATTGAATCTTGTAACGGTGATCATTTTAAATCCTCCAAAGAAATTTCGCCCTGACAGACAGAAGACGGTTCTGTGTCCCCTCCGGCAGGATCCAGACAGAAGAAGGCAGGACACAGAATCGTCCCCTCTCCCTTTTTGTTAAAGCTTAAGGGCAGGCTTAATTCCTGCCCTTAAAGCCATTTTAACGCTTAAGATTTGAAAGTTCCTGAAGGATTTCGTCGGATGTTATCATAACACGGCTATTTGCCTGGAAACCCCTCTGAGTGATGATCATTTCAGTAAACTGCTTGGCAAGGTCAACATTTGACATTTCAAGAGTACCGGGAATAAGCACACCGGCTCCGTCTCTTCCAGGTATCTTTCCGGCTGTAAAATCACCGGAGTTTGTGGTCTGTGCAAACTGATTTGCCCCAACCTTCATAAGACCGGCAGGATTTTCAAAGGTAGCCAGGGCAATCTGACCCAGCGGCTGCTGACGGCCATTGTCATATACTCCGGTTATAACTCCGTCTCCACCGATACTGAAAGTAACAAGTGTACCCGGTGGATAACCGTCAACTCTGGTGGCTTTTACTGATGAATCGTCGGAGTACATCGTAAGCTGCTCGAAATTAAGCTCAAAATCGAATTCGTCAGCACCGGTTGCCGCATTGGGCTGAACAGTTATTGTCTTCCTTACATCAAAATCAGCATCTGGATCGTTGGTGATGATTCTTCCGGACGAATCAAATTTTAAATATCCATTGGCTGCGGTAGTAGAATTAGGACCGCCATCAACTACATAGTACCATGAAGTTACCGGACTGTCTCCTGAAGTATCAACAAAGTTCTTCCAGAGCTTAACAGTTATCTTGTATTCGTTTCCGAGCTTATCGTATACGGTTATGGGCACCATAAAATGGGGCTCTAAGTTCGAGCTGCCGTCAGCAGGATCAGGAATCCCGTCGCCATCTCCGTCAGGAATATTGCTCAGGTTAGCGGAACCTACTTCATTACCGGTATGTCCTCCTACTGCAGGTTTGGTAGCATCCAGGTTTCCTGCAAGTACGGCTTCAGTAGTTACCTGAGCTGCAATTATGCGCTTGTTCATATTGTAGATATCATTGTAAAGGTTAATGGGACGGAGCGGTTCCTGAGTATCAAATTCATATCCGTTGTTGGTGTATTCGTATTTCATCCAGCCATAGACATTCTGGCCGGAAGCTGTTACCAGATTACCCAATTTGTCAATGGTGAAGTTACCTGCTCTGGTGAAGTGGTATGATCCTTCATTTCCGCTCCTGACTATAAAGAATCCTTCACCTTCTATAGAAAGGTCTGTAGGACTTTCAGTTCTTTGAACACTGCCCCTGCCCATCTGGATATCGATGGCATCCACGTTCATACCAAGCCCGATTTGAAGCGGGTTGGTACCTCCACGTCCTGATAAGAGATCAGGTGAACTGGCTGAAGCCAAAGTCTGTGAAAAAATTTCCTGGAATGTAGTACGGCTTGCTTTAAATCCAACAGTGTTGACATTGGCAATATTGTTACCTATAACGTCCATTTTTGTCTGATGTGCTTTAAGACCAGACACACTGGCGAACATTGACATCATCATAAATGAATCAACCTCCCAAAAGTTTTCGTTCCGTCTGTCGTTCAGGAACGAACAGCCTCCCGGGTGGGTCCGGCTGTTTTATTATTATTTTTTTATCGGGCAATTACAGCTCCGTCAATATTAGTGAAAACATTATCTTTCAGATCTCCCTGCCCGACTGCTGTTATAACAGTCCTGGCATTGACGTTTACAACAAATGCAACATTGTCCATTAATACCAGGGTATCTTTTATCCCCTTGGACTGGGCCATATCCACGGCGTCCTTCAGTTTCTCATACTGCTCGCCTGACAGGCTGATATTTCTTGACTCCAGTCTCATGGCCGCATGCTTGGACAATTTTACATCCCTGCTTTCTGACAGTTTTTGATTCAGTATTGCCGCAAACTCAGAACTGTCTTTTACAGGCGTTTTAACTGAAGCATTTTTCCGGGCTGCAATCTGATGTATACTTGTAACGGGTCTGCTATTTATATTCATTCTCATGCACCCCTTTACACTTCTGCCGGATGGCTGTCATCAGAATCTTCACCTGAATCTTCCTCATTGTTTGAACCATTCAGCTTTTGTAATTCCTTAAGTATCTGATTCAGCAGCAGCTGTTCAGTAGTCAGTAAATCTACTTTTTGGGCTGAGAATATACTGCTTGCCGGCACCTTTACATTGTTCAGGATCAGGTGCAACTCACCATCTTCAGTTTTATAACCGTCGACAAG
>ERZ773359.2248-NODE-2248-length-24715-cov-10.724777_pt1 | contig 24715 bp, 26 predicted proteins | sample MGYA00374955_ERZ773359 | MGnify/ENA primary metagenome ERZ773359 (study PRJEB29098, sample SAMN04486028) | biogas fermenter metagenome | study: EMG produced TPA metagenomics assembly of the Biogas fermentation microbial communities from Germany - Plant 4 DNA1...
CCGCTTTTCCGCAACCACAGTAACATGCATACCCGGGATCAAGAGCCGTGGGCTTTCGGTGCCGAAGTGGAGGCAATTTGCCGCAAGTATATAAACTTACGTTACCAGCTCCTCCCCTATCTCTACGATCTAATGTGGCAAGGCGAAAAGAATGGTCTCCCGGTTCTCCGGCCATTGTTCCTCGATTATCAGGATGATGCGGAGACCTATGAGTTAAATGACCAGTTTATGGTGGGCGCGCATCTGTTGGTTGCTCCCGTTCTCCAGCAAGGACAAAGACGCCGGGTTGTTTATTTGCCTGCCGGGGAGTGGTTTGATTACTGGACCGGGGAAAAGTATCGTGGGGAGCAACCTATCATCCGGGAGACCCCCCTTGCGGTTTGCCCCATCTATATGAAGGCCGGGAGCATTATCCCTAACTACCAGGCCCAAAATTATGTGGGCGAAAAGGACCAATCCGACCTTATTCTTGATGTCTATCCAGGAGAGGGGTGCTATACGCATTACCAGGATGACGGGGAAACCTTCAAGTACCGGGACGGCGAGTTTAACCTTTATCGTTTCATGCAGCGTCTAGCCGGGGACAAACTTCTGCTTGAGTTGGAAAAGACTACTGCTGGCTATGAACGGTCCTATGAAAACTTTATGCTAAAGATTAACGGAATGGAGGCGGCTGCGGTCAGAGCTGATGGTAAAGAGATCACTTTTTCGCAAGATAATGGCCGCGTTTTAGTTAAAATTCCGGCTGCCACTAAGCTGGTAGAGGTAATAGAAAAGTAGACTTTCGCCAATGCCTGGTCGTTAAGGGTTTTTAGACTACCTATGATGATGTGTTGAAACTTTTTGGAGTAGGATTGAAAAATCATGGTGCTATATGTTGGGGTATAAAAAAACACCTGGCCAGAAGGCAGGTGTTTTTCTATGTTTTGCTTTATATTTATATGGCAGCCATATTTTTTATGCTGTCTCCGCCGGTAGATCAAGCGGTGATTGTCTAGATTTACTGAGCACATTTACGGCTTCCACAATCATCCACAGTTCTAAAAGAATGATTAGCCCATTGATCACAGTCAAAAGCATGTTTCCTGCGGCCAGGTAACTACGGAAATTGGCCACCATACCCCAGGTCGTCATAACGATCATGAAGATCATAGGAATTAGGGTGTAGAGAATCGGTTTGTTTTTCTTCGCGAGATACACGGTTACGGTGAGCAACGCCAAGCCGGCGAGCATTTGGTTGGTGGCACCAAAGAGCGGCCAGATTAGGTTGGCGCTTCCCCGGAAGGCCATCAAGTAGGCGCTGACGACCGCGATCCCAGCCGCGAAGTATTTGTTGGTAAGCCAGTTCTGTTTAACACTATCACCAAACTCCGCGATGACGTACCGTTGCAGCCGGGTGGCCGTGTCAATTGTCGTACTGGCGAAGCTAACCATAAAGACCGCCAGGATGTTTAAAGCGAACGCTTTGGGGATCCCAAGCGCGCCAACGATCCGCGCGCCTCCCTCCGCAAAAGTGGGGAGGGTCGGAACTTGTGCGTAGTGGGCATATGTATTCAACCATTCTACCCTGGAAACACCGGTGGTGACCGCTAAGATCACCAGTGTCGCCAGGGCGGCCTCCAGAAGCATGGCACCATACCCAACCGCCAGCGCCGATGGTTCTTTATCAAGCTGCTTGGAGCTGGTGCCGCTGGATACCAAGCTGTGGAAGCCGGATATTGCACCACAAGCGATCGTAATAAACAAAAACGGGAACATTGGCGGTGCACCGGCCGGAGATGAGATCACCGCCGGGGCGACGATGGGAAGGGGCCGGATGATGATGCCTACAATCAAGAGGACCATTGCTACCCCCAGCTCCAGAGCGTTAATGTAGTCGCGCGGCTGCAACAAACGCTGGACCGGCATGGTGGAAGCAAAGAAGACGTAAATCATGATAATGACGAGCCAGGTCTGATTAGTAAGGCTAAGCGGAAGATAAAGACCAAGCCAGATGGTGAAGTACATTAGGGTGATCGCCACAATGGAGCCCACAAGGAGACTGCCCTTCTTTTGGTAGAGATACCACGACAACCCCATAGCAATAAAAATTTCGGTCCAGATTGGGAAGACGCATTGGGGATACTGGACAAAAAGGTTTGCCATCAAGATGGCGAAGATCGCGATTACGATCAGGAGACAGAAGAAGATAATCAGGAAGAAGAGCGTCCTGGTGCGCGGATTGATCACCGACCCGGTGATATCACCGATGGACTTGCCTTCATGCCGCATTGAAAGGACTAAAGCGCCCAAGTCGTGGACGGCGCCGGCGAAGATCGACCCGAAGATCACCCAGAGAAGGGCCGGCACCCATCCCCAGATGACACCAAGCACCGGACCGACAATTGGGCCTGTTCCCGCGATTGAGGTAAAGTGGTGGCCGGTGAGGATGAACTTGTTGGTCGGAACATAATCCACACCATCATTGATCTTTTCGGCCGGAGTAATGTTTTTGGTTGCCAGTTCGAACAACTTGGAACCCAGCCGCTTTCCGTAGAGATTGTACGCCAGGATGTATAAGGCGAACGTAACAACCATTACCAAGAGAGAATTCATGATAGTCCACCTCCATGCGATATTTATGATTTATGGGAAGCAAACCTTTACTTCCCAATTATAGTCATTCGATTACATAATAGACATATCCTCCCAATTAGAAGATTTAGATTAATATGAATTTGGGTTGTTTCGTCGAACAGAAAAACTTGGACTAAAATTTGGGGGATTTTAAAATAAGAAATGAAAAAGCCCTGATTGCCTTGGCAATCAGGGCTTGCTACTTAAAGATAGGATCAGGCACCAATAACCCGAAAATCTCTCAAAAGGAAGATCGGAACTCGCCACCTCATTATTCTGCGTTCAGCTTGAGTTATTTCGTTTCCCGAATTTTGAAGGCTTGCAACATTTGGGAAAGCTCCGTTGCCTGTGTGCTCAAATCCGAACTGGCGGCGGTGATCTCTTCTGCCAGGGCGGCATTTTGCTGGGTGACTTGGTTTAGTTGTTCGATTGCTGATTGAATCTGCTCTACTGAGGCGGACTGTTCACCCATTTCGGCGGCGATCTCCATGATTACATCGGAAGTACGCTTTGTATTCTGGACGATCTTTTGCAAAATTGCACTGGATTTTTGCACGGCCTCATTTCCGCGGTTTACCCGGTTTACACTTTCGTTGATCAGCGTTTCAATCTCTTTCGAAGATTCGGCGGTCCGGCTGGCTAGATTACGCACTTCAGCAGCGACGACGGCAAAGCCCCGTCCCTGTTCTCCGGCGCGGGCCGCCTCTACCGCGGCGTTGAGGGCCAGCAGGTTCGTTTGGAAAGCAATATCACTGACTACTTTGATGATGTCGCCGATCATTTTACTACTTTCGTTGATCTGGTGCATGGCCTCGATCGTATCATGGATCGATGCTTCGCTCTCTTCCACCACTTCCAGGGTCGAGGAGGAGAGTTCGCGGGCTTGTTCCGAGTTGACTGCGGTTTGTTGAATAGCGGTGGTAATTTCTTCAATGGTGGATGAGATCTCTTGGAGGGTTGCGGCTTGCTCTTGGGACCGTGAAGAAAGATCTTGGTTTCCTCTGGCAATCTCCTCCATGCCGGACCAGACCTGCTCGGCCGTCTCCATGGAGATCCCGATCATCTTTGAAAGCTGTTCACTCATGGCATTTAGGTCGGCTCCCATCTGACCGATCTCATCGGTAGTCTTGATCTGGATGGTGTTGGAAAAATCGCCCTTACTCATATCCTGGATTCCCTTGGTCAGTACACGCAAGGAATTGACGATTGTTCGCTTTGTCAACAGATAGGAAACGAGGAACCCTAAGAGCACACAGAAGCCGACTAAGACAATGATGGTCTGTAATAATCCGTAGACTTTACTGTTGTATTCGGAGACCGGAATGTATGATACCGTATAAAAGCCATGGACCGGGTCTTTACTAAAAGCCGCGAGGTACCTTTCGCCTTCCCAAGTGAGAAAATCCACCCCGGAACGGCGGTTTTCCATAGTAGCAAAAAACCGGGCTGTATCATCGCCGTTGGTTTTGAAGTTATAGGTCATGATATATTCTTGGTAATCGGAGGCAATGATTAGGCCGGTTTCGTCGAGAATGATTGTTTTCATGGTGTCATTCTGACCGTTATTGATGATCGCGTTGGTTACGTTGTTTAATTCAATGGCCATAAAAAAGGTATTGGCGACGGATGACGCTTCATAATAACTGATGCGGTTTACCAAGACCGGACGGTTGGTGGTAGGGGATAGTCGAATGAGATTGATGATGGTCTTATTCTCACGGTTGATCTCTTGGGTCGATTTCCCGCCGATCCCGTCGGCAATAACATGCCCGTCAAAGTAGTACCCGATGTTTTCGTAGACCCCTTGCCCCTGTTGGTAAATCTTTTCCAAGTTAGCACTGATGCGGTGTATTTTGTCGGGGTCAATGGTATTGGTGGCTCTTAGTTCGGCAAAGCAGTCGAGGGCATAATTGTCCCGGGCCAAATTGTAAGCCAAGTTTTGCAGGTTGGTTAGCTGTGAACTAAATTTGGTCTGTTTTTCTTCACTAACCTGTTGCAGTTTATCCCGAATTTCAGCGGTGATTGTCCTTGTAAACTGGCGATAAACAATAACACAGATAATTAAAGCAGGGATGATAATGAAAGCATTCAAGACTAGCATTACCTTATAGAATAATGAGGTGGTTCTTTTTTTAGACAAGATAGTGCCCCCTTTTTTTTACTTTTATGTATTAAATAAAAGATAATAACGGAAAACAGCTATATATCCAATTTATCGGCATAATACCCTAAAGTATTAACAAAAATCTTCGTTATAGCTTTCCTGGTTTTATGTGGGTGTTTACAAACTTTGATCAAAAAAGGATCTTCCCGCCGCGCGCCTTGTCAGAAAATTCGAGAATATAAGCTTTCGTGTTCGACATTAATGCCATTAATTATAAAGTAATGACCGGTACCAATGGGCCCCGAACACCAACGATGTCTAATCCTCTGATCGGTAAAAAACCCTACTTCAATAAAGTAGGGTTAGTTTAAACTTAATACTTTACTATTTTGCGGCTGTGGCTAAGGCCTGTTTTAAAATGGTGAGGCCCCGGTCCAGATCCGCTTTGCTGATATTCAACGGGGGGAGTAAGCGTAGCGCCGTTGGCGATACCGCGTTGATGATCAGCCCTTGTTCGAGGCAGGCCCGCATCACCGGTTGGGCGGGGATGGAAAGTTCAAGGGCGAGGAGCAGTCCCCAGCCGCGGACTTCTTTGATGATGGTGAGTTCTTGCTGCCAGGACTGGAATTCGGCCTTTAACTCCGCCCCTAAATGGGCAGCCCGCTCCGGTAACTTTTCCTCTTCCATGGTTTGGAGGATAGCTAAAGCAGCGGCAAAGGCCATCCCGCCTCCGCCCACAGTGGTACTGTGGTCGCCGGGTTCAAAGGCGGTAGCCACCTCTTCTTTGGCCAGCATCACACCGAGGGGAAGGCCGCCCCCCAGCGCCTTGGCCAAGGTCATAATATCCGGCTTGATCCCCAAATGTTCCCAGGCGAAGTACTTTCCGGTCCGCCCCAGCCCGGTCTGGACCTCATCGATCATGAGCAGTAGCCCATGGCGCTGGCAAAGGGCGGCCAGCCCGTGGAAGAAAGCAGGATCGATCGGAACAACGCCGCCTTCCCCCTGTACCAATTCGAGGAGAACGGCGCAGGTTTGTGGGGTAATCGCCGCTTCCCAGGAGTCCAGCTCATTAAAGTGGGCATATCGGAAGCCGTCGGGCAACGGGCGGAAGGACTCCTGGTATTTGGGCTGTCCGGTGGCGGCCAAAGCCCCCATGGTCCGTCCGTGGAAAGAATGGTAAGCCGTGATGATCTCGTACTTCCCGCCCATCCGGGTTCGGCCGTATTTGCGGGCCAGTTTGATAGCAGCTTCGTTGGCTTCAGCGCCACTGTTGGCAAAGAACACCCGCTCCAGGCCGGAAAGGGCGGCCAGTTTCTCCGCTAAAAGGATCTGTTCTTCCAGATAGAAGAAGTTGGAGACATGAATGAGCTTTTCCGCCTGTTTCTTTAAGGCGGCCACCACATTCGGGTGGGAATGGCCAACGGCATGCACGGCGATGCCGCTGAGGAAATCCAGGTATTCCTGGCCGTTAACATCATATAATTTGGCGTCGGTACCCCGGGAAAAGACCACCGGTAAGCGCCCGACGTTCTTCGTCAGGACCTTATTGGCTCTCTCGACCCAAGAGGACATCTCCATTTCTCCAGCGCCTCCTCTCGCTTAAGTTTCGCACTATACCACCATGGTGCCAATTCCCTGGTCGGTTAGGACCTCCAAAAGGAGGGTGTGGAATCGGCGGCCGTCGATAATATGGGTGCGGCTGACCCCATGTTGTAAGGCGTAGATACAGGCCTCGACCTTCGGGACCATTCCTCCTTCGATCTGCCCGCGGCGGATCATCGTCCGGGCCTTTTCAATGTTGATCATCGATAAGAGGGAGGACGGGTCTTGGGGGTCTTCATAAATCCCTTCCGTATCGGTGAGAATAATCAATTTTTCGGCGTTTAATGCCGCAGCCAACTCACCGGCGACCGTATCGGCATTGATGTTGTAGATTTCCCCGTCGGTTCCCACGCCTATGGTCGCCACGATGGGAATATAGCTCTTTTCCATCAATATATGTAATAGTTCTGGTTGGATGGCTTCCACTTCCCCGACAAAACCCAGATCAACCTGCTCGTTGTCGAGACGCTTTTTCCGGGCGACCAGGAGCTGGCTGTCCTGCCCGGAAAGGCCGACGGCCTTCCCGCCAAACTGGTTAATCAAGGAGACCAGTTCTTTGTTGATCTTACCCGCCAGCACCATATTGACGATCTCCATGGTGTCGGCGTCGGTAATGCGTAACCCCTGATGAAAACTGCTTTTGATCCCGACTTTTTTCAGCATCTCGGAGATCTCGGGGCCGCCGCCGTGGACGATCACCGGGTTGAGACCGAGGTATTTCAGGAGAATAATATCGAGCATGACGGCTTTTTTGATCTCCGGGTTGATCATGGCGTTTCCGCCGTATTTAATGACAAAGGTTTTCCCGTGAAAACTCCGGATGTACGGAATGGCCTCAATTAACACCTGGGCCCGTTGTTGAAACGCTTCCATCGTGATACCCCCTTTTTGCCCAAAAGAACCTTTACGAACGGTAACTACCGTTAATCCGTACATATTCTGGGGAGAGATCGCAGGTCCAGATGGTTGCGGTCGCTCCGCCTTGGTTTAGGTTGATCGCGGCTGTAATCTCCTTTTCTTGCAGGATCCGTTTGGCCGCTTCTTCATCAAAGGAGAGACCGGTGCCGTCGTAGACCAACAGATCTCCCAGGTGGATCTGGGTTTGGGCCGGGGAAAAATCAATCCCGGCGTAACCAACGGCTGCTAAGATCCGGCCCCAGTTGGCATCTTCACCGTAAAAGGCGGTCTTCACCAGGGGTGAGTTGGCCACGGCCCGGGCGGCGGTCACGGCTTCCTGTTCGCTTCGGGCCCCGGTGACCTTGACAGAGATAAACTTGGTCGCCCCTTCACCGTCTTTCACGATCATCCAGGCTAAATGACGGCAGACTTCTTCGAGGGCCTGTGTAAATGCGTCCAGAGCCGGTCCTTCGTTAATCAGCGGTCCACCGGCGGCCCCATTGGCCAAAAGGAAAACCGAGTCGTTGGTACTGGTATCGCCGTCGACGGTAATGCGGTTGAAGGTCCGGTCGACCACGGCGCGGAGCGTCTGTTGGAGGACCGCTTGGGGAACCGGCGCATCGGTGGTCAGCACCGCCAGCATGGTGGCCATGTTGGGTTCGATCATGCCTGAACCTTTCGCCATTCCGCCGATACGGATTTCACGGCCGTCGTGCTGATAGGCCACGGCGTATTCTTTGGTAAAGGTATCGGTGGTCATAATCGCGCGCGCGGCGTCGTTTCCTCCCGCCGCCGAGAGGTTTTCCTTTAAGGTTGGAAGGGCGGCCAAGATTGGTGGTACCGGTAAGGGAACGCCGATCACCCCCGTGGACGCCAGGAAGAGTTCGGCGGGAGTGGCTTGCAATAAGTCGGCGAGGGCGCAGGCAATGGTCATGGTGTCTTCTTTCCCCCGGGGGCCGACACAGGCGTTGGCATTGGCGCTGTTGATGATGACTGCCCGTTTATGTTGGTGCGTCAGGTGTTCCTGGCTGACCAAAACCGGAGCCGCTTTAACTTTGTTGGTGGTAAAGACGGCCGCCCCGGTGGCGACCGGTTCGGAATAAACTAAGGCCAGGTCGGGTTTGCCGGATTTTTTAAGGCCACAAGCCAGACCAGAAGCAAGATAGCCTTGGGGTGCGGTTACGCCGCCCGCTATTTGTGCAAAAGGATTCATATCTTTCACCTCATTATCCATATTTGCCGGCCCCAGCGGGAAAGGCGGAGCCTACGGCCAAATTCCCAGCTCGGTCAGGCCGGTCGTTTCCGGGAGTGCAAACAGGATGTTCATGTTTTGGATCGCCTGACCGGCGGCACCTTTGACTAAGTTGTCGAGGGCGGAAAGGACGATGATCTGGCCGGTCCGTTCGTCCACCCGGACGCTAAGGTGACAGCGGTTGGAGCCAAAAACGGCTTTGGTGTGGGGAAGAGCGGTCTCCGGTAGCACAGCGACCATCGGTTCATCCGCATAGAAATCCTGGAACACACGGGTTAAATCCGCAGTGGTGGCTCCCGGTTTCCCCGCTAAGTGTAAGGTCATCAAGATCCCCCGGGGTATTGGGACCAGATGCGGGGTGAAGGAGACTTTGCACGCTTTCTTCCCCAGCTTTTCCGCATAAACTTCCACCTCGGGAATATGCCGGTGGTAAGGGAGGCCATAGGCGCGGAAATCGCCAGTGACTTCAGCAAAATGCAGATCCGAGCGGGGAGAACGTCCGGCGCCGGAAACTCCCGACTTCCCATCGGCGATGATTAGTGGCGAGGCTAAAAGATCATGGACCAGCAAAGGAGCGACGCCAAGTAAAATAGCGGTGGGGTAACACCCGGGATTGCCGATCAACCGGGCACCGCGGATCGCTTCGCGGTTTAATTCCGGTAAACCGTAGACGGCTTCGGCTAGTAACTCGGGGGCCGGATGGGCGACTTTATACCAGGCTTCGTACAGGGCCGGGTCTTTAAAGCGGAAGTCGGCCCCCAGGTCGATGACTTTCGCACCTGCGTTTAAAAAGTCCGGTGCCATTTCGGCGGCCACGCCATGGGGAACGGCCAAAAAAACCAGGTCGCATTCGTACAAGCGGGGATCTTCCAAGGCCAGTACGGGTGCTTCGCCCAGGACCGTACCGTGTAAAGCAGGGAAAAGCTCCCACGCTTGCCGTCCGGCCTGCGAACGGGAGGCCAGGGCGTGGATTGTTACCTCCGGATGTTGGTAAAGGAGGCGGATTAGTTCACCGCCGGTATAACCATTGGCACCGACAATGCCGACTTTAATCATTGGTCTCCCCTCCCAGTTGTTTCCTGAACGTTATTGTTCTTAATTATAACCGACTCTGGGGCGGTTGGCAATGATAAAAATACATTATTTCCGTATAAATATGTTAAACTTCCTTTGCGTATGACTACTGCTTTGGCGGTTACGACGTCTTGACACCGGGAGAATAAGCACCTGGTTTTTTCTATGGGGTGCAAAGGAGGCGTTACGGGGTTGAAGGAGGGGGAGTTAACGGGGAGAAAAGAAAAAGTTGGAGGAAGTCTGCTTCACTCCAACTTTTCACTAAGAGGTAGTTGGTGGCATCGTTCGCCCCAAGGGGCAAGACGAAAATTACGGCGTTGTGGTTAAGAAGTTTTTGATCTCGTAATCGGCGGAGACCTCTTGTAACCAGGGGTTATATTCCTGTTGTAGTTTCTGGTTGAATAAATACTCCTTGATGTCGGCTTTGCTTTTTTCGTAATTGGGGGCGGCCGCTTCTTTTTTCTCTTCCACTTTAATCAGGTGGTAACCGTATTCGGTTTTTACCGGGGCACTGATTTCACCAACGGCCAGGGCGAATGCGGCCTTTTCGAATTCCGGAACCATGTCCCCGCGGTTGAAGAAGCCCAGCTGACCACCGTTGTTTTTTGTTGAATCATCGGTGGAGTATTCCTTGGCCAGGGCGGCGAAGTCCTCCCCTTTGGCCAACTTGTCCTTTATTTCTTGAGCTTCTTTTTCGGTGGCAACCAGGATATGGCGGGCTTTGACCTGTTCCTCCTGGGCGAAGTCTTCCTTGTTCTCTTCAAAGAAGGCTTTCATCTCTTCTTCGGTTACCTTGATCCTCGGTTCCAGCAGTTTTTTGATCTTCATCGTACTGACTAAGTTCTTTTTCACTTCGGCTAAGGAAGTACCACTCATCTCAATGATCTGGGTAAAGGTTTCTTCCCCCCCGTAGTGGTCGTAGTACTCTTCCAGCGCTTCTTTGATCTCTGCATCAGAGATCGTAATCTTCTGCTTTTTTGCTTCCAAGTCAACGATCCTTTGGGCAATTAAAAGGTTCAAACCTTGCTGACCAGCCTGCTTCAGTAATAGTTGGTATAATTCATCTTTCGTGATCTTTTCCCCGTTTACACTCGCGACCACATTGCCGCTGGGGTCGGATAAGAATTGGCGAAAGCCGATGAACAACCCCGAAACGAGACTAAGGATGATCACAACAACTACGACCTTATGCTTTAATGACAACGTCCGTAAGCTCATTTGTACTGCTCACACTCCTTCCCTTTGTTACGGGTAGTTTATCAGATCAAGATGTCCGCCGTGTGTCAAAACGAAAAGTGTAAACGACGGTATCCAGCTAGGGGTGTTTTTTTAATGTTAAGGTAAATGTTGTGCCTAGAGCAGAAGTACTTTTCAGATAAAGATCGCCCCCGAGAGCTTGGGCCATCATTTTACTGAAGGGCAAACCCAACCCCATCCCCCGCACCCGGTCTTTTTTGGCCCCGCCCCGGAAGAAACGTTCGAAGATCAACCCTTGCTCCGCTATGGAGATACCGGGTCCGTTGTCTTTGACGTTGATCCGGATCTCATCCTTGGTTTCGTCGATGGTCACCGCGATTACGCTCCCGGTGGGTCGGGCCTGCTGCGCGTTGGTAAAGAGGTTGTAGAGGATCTGGCGGAGGCGCAGCGGGTCAGTGGCGATCTTTCGATCTTCCGGTAGGGGTTGGACTTTGATTGTGACCGGTTTCCCGTCGTTCCCCAGTAACCATTGGTCGGCGATTTCTTGGACTATAGTATTGAGCGGGCAAAGGGTCTTTTCGATCCGGATCTCACCAGCGGCAAAGGCGTTGAAGGCAAGGAGATCTTCGATCATCCGCTGCAGGCGGATGGTTTCTTTTGCGGCAATTGCTAGAAACTCTTGGGCTTCCGCCCCGGTGACGACTTGGTCCCGGACCGCCTGTAAGAGCCCGCTGATGGCCGCCACGGGCGTCTTCAGTTCGTGGGTGACGCCAGCCAACAGCTCCGTCCGGAGGGCCTCTAATTCGCGTAAACGGGTCGTCATATCATTGAAAGCCCGGATTAACTCGTAAAGCTCGGTTTCATGGACATTCGGATCCAATGTTAGGCGGTAGTCACCTTCGACAATTTGCCGGGCTGCCGCCGCCACCTTCTGGATGGGTCGGGATAAATGACGGGTGAGCAGATAGATAACGCCCCACCCTAAGGCCGCCAAACTCCCCAACATGAAAAACAAGAATTCCAACTCTTCGGGGCTGGTGTTGATCTGGCGGTGGGGGTAGATCACATAGACGGCACCGATCCACCGCTCGCCTGCTTTGATGGTCTGCTTCAGGATGTAAAAGCGGGATTGGGGGCCAATTCGAAGTTGCTGGAAGCCTACTTCTAAATAAGAAGGGATGGTGATACTCTGCAGAACCGCCAGGGGTGGTCGGCTCGGTGTACTGTAAACAATGCGGTTCTCTGGATTGACGATGAAGAGGAACAGATCCGTCCCCAGACCGAGTAAGCGCTGGCTGCGTTCGATTTCTCCGGTTAAGGTGCGGTCAATCCGTAAACTCCCGCCGGCTCCGACGGCCCGTTCTGCCGTCCCGGCGGCCAAAGCCTTTAAGCTGACGAGGCGGCGTTGCACCGCATTCCGGCGCAGCCAGAAGGTGGAAAGGACACCGATCAAGAGGAGACCAATAAAGAGGGTGAGCAGGTAACGGGTTGTCCAGTAACGGAGTAGTGGCTGACGCCGGGTGTTATCGGTAGACACAGAACTGATACCCCACTCCCCGTAAAGTCTTTACTTCCCCTTCATTTTTCGGCCAATGGCGAAGGGCTTTGCGGATTCTTTTGATGGCCAGATCAACCGCCCGGTCACTCCCTTCATAATCCAGGCCCCAGACTTCTTCAATCAACTGTTCGCGGCGGAAGGCCTGATTGGGGTGGCGGGCCAAAAAAAGGAGGAGGGCCAGATCCCGGGGGATAAAGGAGAGTTCGGTCCCGTGTAAAGAGACGGTATGGGCCGCAAAGTCGATCTTCAGGCTTCCGTACTGCCTGCTTCCGTCGTGCTCCAGGAGCTGGGGGGGACGGCGTAAAACCGCGTTCACCCGGGCCACTACTTCTTCCGCGTTGAAGGGTTTGGTGATATAGTCGTCGGCACCCAGGTTGAGACCGGCCAGTTTTTGCTTGGTTTCTCCCAGCGCGGTTAGCATAATCACCGGACAGGAGCTGCGCCGACGGATGTACTGGAGAATGCTCCAGCCGTCGGTCCCCGGAAGCATTACATCGAGGAGGACCAGGTCCGGTTGGGCGGAGGTGAATTGGCGGAGCGCTTCTTCTCCGTCAAAGGCTGCTTCTACTTGGTAACCGGCTTTGCTCAAGTACGCTTGTAAGACACGGGAGATCGCCGGTTCGTCTTCGACGATTAAAATTTTTTTCCCCACCAGCCTCCTCCTTCATGCGCCGGTTTTTCCCTTCCCCCTTGATCCTAACCCAAGTAAATCCGGATCATACTCACCACCGACGCGGACAGAAAAGGCTCTCTAGTTGAAATCTTCCACGGCACACGCTTGGAACTCTTTAAGTGTGATCGGTTGGCCGGCTTTTTGGCTTTTTAACCGGCGGTAACTATCAAGATCAAGCGGAAAATTCAGCGTATTCCGGTGGCGGAGCCAGGATTCTTCTAAATACGGTAGGATGTAAACGGCCATGGCAACTTTTACTTTTGCCAAAAAACCATTCTTGCGAAAGGTGGCCTGCCGTCGGCAGTATGGACTGATCCGCAATTCATCGCTACCCTGGCGGCTAAAGCTTAGGGGATAGATGGTGCATTCCACCGGTTTGGGGAGGGCTTCCTTTTCGAAGAAAAAAGGGCTGGGCCGTCGGTAGGGACAGACTGCGACCGGGGTCAAGCTGTAGATAATCCCGTGGGGGGTAATGATCCGATCTAATGTTGGTTCTAAGTGAAGTTCTGCGGTTTTTTCCTGCAGAAAAGCCAGTTCCCCGGGTAAGAGACAAACCGGGGCAAAAACCCCGCCCGCTGATGTCGACGTGCCGTCGCAGCCATGGCAGAGGTCTTGACGGGCTGCGTTCGGAAAGGCCTGGTAAAAATCGTAAAAGTGTTGGGACCTGATGGCGGTAAACGTGTTTTGCATCCGAATCCACCTTCATATTTCCTTTTTTGCGCCTTGCTTTCAACCCATTATATGTGAAGTTACCGGTGGGCGTTAAAGGAAACAACCGGTGGGAACAATTATGGTACAAGACTAATTGTGGAGGACTTTTATGGAGCGGGAAGATTTGCTGCGCAAATTAAACTGGTTTTATACTTTAGAAGTAAGTCAGGTCGGGCTCTATGTAGCCCAAAGTAAGAAGTTTAAAGGTAGTTATGAAAGCATCGTCTTTGAACGGACGGCATTGGTCGAAGAAGAACATGTGGATCGTTTGGCGGCGGTAATCCGGGAGTTAGGCGGCGAGCCCCACAAGATCGGGGATGTTATCTCCCCGCTATTCGGCGGTTTACTCGGTAAAACACTGGCTTTTACGGGTTTGAAAAAAACTTTGCAGGGGAACATCAAGATTGAAAATAAGGCTATGGCCGACTATGTTGCTTTGCTTAAGCAGGTTGGTGAGGAGTTCAGTCCTGAACTCGAAATCCTGCTCCAGCACAATCTGGTGGACGAAGATGTCCATACCGCCTGGTTTGCCCAGCGCCTGGCCGATTATGAGTTGTTGGATTGACTTTTAGCATTTCACTCCTTCACTTCGTTTCATCACCTCGTTTGCGGATTACGCGTACCCGGGGGCTTATCCCGCACCAAGCTTTGTTTGAATTCACTTCATGAAATTGAGGTTGCTGGTGTGAACGACTATCTCGAAAATCCCCGCATATATTTAGCATAGGAGGTGGTGTTGATGGGCGAACGGCCGTACACGGTCAGAAAGAACTACACCTTGCCGGTACCTTATCCCGAACCCCAGGTAGTGGCGCCCAATGCTTTCTATGCCCAGTTGCTCTTGGAGGCTTATGCGGGAATGGCCAGTGAGATGACGGCGATTCATCAGTATCTATACCATCACTACTATTTTGAAAAAGAATTAAGTGGGATGGTAAAAAGTATTGCTATTGTGGAGATGAAACATCTGGAACTACTGGCAGAGACTATTTTGCTACTGGGGGAGGCGCCCGAGTACCGCACACTGAGCAATAACTTCCCGACTTACTGGAATGCTTCCTACGTCTATTATGGAAAGGATCTTTGCGACCGTCTGGCGGCGGATATCGCGGCGGAACAGGAGGCGATCTGCAATTACCGCCGACAACAAGAACTTATTGCCGATCCCCATATTCGGGAGCTACTCGCCCGGATCATTCTGGACGAAGAACATCATTTGAAACTGTTTAAACAGGCCATGAACCGGTATTGTCCCGGGTGGGGAGAAGCACAGCGATAAAAAAGGGTCCTTTGGCGGACCCTTTTCCTTTTATTTTTTGGTGGTTGGAATAATGGAGCGCCGTTTCCAGCGGCCGGACAGAAAATAGCCGAAACCGAGTAAAGCGCCGATCGTCCAGGCAATGGGGATTCCCCACCAGATCCCATTGGTGCCCATTCTTTGGGCGAGCAGGCTGGAGACGGGCACCCGGATCAACCAGAGTGAAAAGACGGAGAAAAACATGGGAATTAACGTATCGCCAGCACCCCGTAGCACCCCATTGGTAATAAACATCCAGGCAAAAATGGGGTAAAAGGAACCAACGATAATTAGATAGCTGGCTCCAATGGTGATTACTTCCGGGTCGGTATTGAATAGGGCAATTAACTCCCGCCCGAAGAGCGCAACGGTGATCGTGGTCGCGAGGGCGATTACCCCGGCCATCGCCAGTGCGCTGAGATAGCCTCTTTTTACCCGTTCCGGTTTACCGGCGCCCAAGTTTTGGCCGACAAAAGCGGAAAGGGCGGCGGAGAGGTTCATCGCCGGCATGGAGGCGAAGGAGTCGATCCTTCCCGCGGCGGTATAGGCGGCGACGGCGGTGGTCCCGAAATTATTGACAATGCGGGAGAGGGCCATCATGCCAGTGGCCACCAGCATCTGCTGGATGCCGGTGGGTAGACCAATCTTAAGGGTGGTAAGGAAGATGGTTCGGTCAAAGGTTATCTTCTTTAAATCAAAGCGAAAGAGTTCAAAGCGGCGGGCAAGATAAATTTGGCTTAAAAGGAAAGACACCGCTTGCGCAATCACGGTGGCCCAGGCCGCTCCGGCGACACCCCAACCAAAGGAAAGGATAAAAACCAGGTCTAAAACAATATTGAGTAGGGTGGAGAGGATCAAAAAATAGAGGGGGGTTTTGGAGTTACCTAACCCCCGGAGGACCGCACTGATGGTATTAAACCCGAAGGTAAAGATGAGCCCGGCGATGATAATCTGGAGATAGGTTTGGGCGAGGGGAAAGATTTCGGCCGGGGTTTTGAGTAATTTTAACAGAGGTTTGCTGGAGACGAGACCCAGCAGGGTACAGACGAGGGCAGCGACAAAAAGAAAGATATAGGTGGTATCGATGGTCTTTTTGACCTGGTCGAGGCGGCCCGCGCCATAAAACTGGGCGATCAATACGGTTGACCCCATGGTAAGACCAATAATGAGCGCAACCAGGAGAAAAACCAGGGGAAAACTGGCGCCTACGGCGGCCAGGGCGGTTTTGCCTAAAGTATTACCGACAATAATACTGTCAACAGTGTTATAAAGTTGTTGGAAAACATTACCGATTAGCATAGGGAGGGCAAAAGCGAAGATCAGTTTGCCTTCCCGACCCTGGGTTAGATCTTGCATCGGCTGTACGCTCCTCTTGTCCATAGGTGTAAGTATTGTTCCACAGATGAAGCTCAAAGTCAAGTTGGAGCGGAGGCACAAGCTTGTCCGTGGGGCGGCCGGTTTCGGCGCGGCCGCTTAGCCCCATTGCGCTGGTTTTTAGGTGTAGATCTCAGGAAGGAGTAATACTTGCCCTTGTTGGATGGTCGAGCCAGGGGAAAGGGCGTTAAGCCTTAGGATTAAGGTCCGGGGGACTTTGAAGCGAGCGCTGAGTGCATTTATGGTATCGCCGTCGCGCACTACGTACTTGACAATGGTCCAACCGGGTTCTTCGCTGGTAAAGTTAAAACCTTTGATGAGGGCTGTAAGATCGTCTTCCGATAAGATACTGTATTTGAGCTCGTTGTAAGATATACCCATGCTGGGAGCTCCTTTCCTAATTTCGGCTATTAAATTTTAAGAAAAACGCGGTATGGTATTTTATGAACCAAGTAATGGTTTGGTTCCGAGGAGGCGGTGGTGAAAACTTTTTGTGGTGTTTAAAGTAAAGTTTGGTATAATCAAAATAAGCTTGGCCGAGGATGATTTTAACAGGAAGAGGGTATTTGATGCGCACCATATTAATCGCGGTTGTGATCGGTTTCTTGATTGTAGGCGGAGCGGGACCAGCAGTGGCGTCGGGTTTTTTGGATGAGATGATTTTTTCTTCGGAGTGGTGGGCGCGGGACGAACAGCGGGGCGAGATCGGTGTTTTTACCCTCGGTACATACGGGTTGGAAGACCTCGGCACCAGTTACCATTTTTCCTTGCGTCAAGCGACGGAACAAGGGGTTGTCTTTGCGGTAAACGGGAGTTTGGGCCTGGATCAATTGGTGGTTTTAAACGCGACTTCGAAATATGGCACTCCCGATCTTTATTATGGCTTTGGGGGTATGTTGTGGCTCGCCGATGAAAAATTCCTGTTCTTACCCCGGATCAATCTGGGGGGTAAATTTGGGCCGGACCTCATTAAGCTGGTTTTGGACGTGGATTTTTATTCGCTTTTGATCGTAAATGCGGGAAAACTTGAAATGGGGACGGAGTTTGCTCCGCTTACGAATTTGCGGCTTTATGGCGGGCTGCTCAGAATGTTCACCGGAACACTGGTCACTTCGAAAGTGCTCCCGGGGACGATATACCAGGTTGCCGCTAGATACGAAACCAAACCGTTTTATTTTGGCGGGGAAGTATATTTTGCCGGTGAAGAGGGGCCGGTCGTGTTGGGGGAAGCGGGGATGAATTTCTCCTTTCTTTCTCTGTTTGCCCGGGCGGTCGTTCTGGCCCAGTCCACTGCGGAGTTTGGTGTCTATACCATCGGAGCGCGACTGGATTACTAAGAATAAAAATCGGCGAAAGCCGGTTTTATGATAAAGAGCAAAGACAGAAAGAGGGGGTCGTAATGGAAAGACTGACACAGTTCCGCCAATTACTGTCTGAAGGTAAATTCGATGGCTTTGTCGTTACTGCACCGGCCAGCCGGCGGTATTTGAGTGGTTTTACCGGCTCTTCTGGTGTTTTGGTCATAAACAGGGAGGAAGCAATCTTATTGACGGATTTCCGTTATTTGGACCAGGCGGCGGAAGAAGTAAAGGATTCTGGTTTTCAAGTTAAAGAACATAAGCCGCAGGTCTGGGAGACGGTGGCGGCTGAGATTATGAGGATCTGTTCGGGTGGTCGTTCCCGGTGGGGGTTTGAAAGTGAACATCTGGTCGAAAAGAATTACCGGGCGCTATATGAGCGGATGGAGTGTTGTGTATTAACGCCCACGGAGGGTTTTGTGAACCGGTTGCGGCGGAAAAAATCGGCGGCGGAGATTGCGGCGATCCGGAAAGCGGTACAGATTACCGATCAGGCCTGGGCCCGGCTCCTTCCAGAGCTGAAACCGGGGCGGACCGAGAAGGAGATTGCCGCTCTCTTCGAGTATTTCCAGCGAGATTTGGGGGCGGAAGGGACTTCTTTCCCGACGATTGTCGCTTCTGGGCCGCGGAGTGCTTTGCCCCATGGGGTGCCGACCGAGAAAAAGCTCGAAGCCGGTGAACTCCTGGTGTTGGATGGTGGCGCACGGTATGATGGTTATTGTAGCGATTTTACCCGGACGATCGTGGTTGGTGCTGCACCCACCGCACAGCAGCAAGAGCTGTATGATCTAGTCCTGCGGGCTCAGGAAACGGCGCTGGCCGGGATGCGCGCCGGAATGACAGGTAAGGAAGTAGACGCCTTAGCGCGGGGAGTGATCGCGGCGGCCGGTTATGGGGAGCGCTTCGGCCATGGTCTGGGCCATAGTTTAGGTCTGCAGATCCATGAACCCCCACGCCTATCGCTGACCGACGAAACGGTACTGGAACCAGGGGTGGTTTGCACGGTGGAACCGGGAATCTATCTGACCGATTGGGGCGGAATTCGCATTGAGGATGTGGTCGTCATTACTGAAGACGGGATTGAGAATCTCACGAACAGCCCAAAGACGTTGACGATCTAAGGCGATGGCCAAGATTCCTCTCGACAGTGAAGATGGGCCTATGATAAAATAAAAAAGCTAAAAACGGGGTAAAGAAGAGTCAAAGGATGGCGCTTCTGGGTACGATAAGACTTAAGGAGGTACTGGGATGATTTCAGTAAATGATTTTCGGACTGGATTAACGATTGAAATTGACGGACAACTCTATTCAGTGGTTGAATTTATGCACGTTAAGCCGGGTAAAGGAGCTGCCTTTGTCCGTTCGAAACTAAAAAACCTACGGACCGGGTATACGGTGGAAAAGACCTTTAACGCGGGGGAAAAAGTATCACTGGCGCGGGTCGAAACGAAAGAGATGATGTTTTTATATAAGAGCGACGATGACTATGTCTTTATGGATAATAACACCTATGAACAGCTGACCCTGGGGGAAAAGACCATTGGCGACGGGGTCAAATTCCTGAAAGACAACATGACCGTGATGGTGCAGATGTACAACGGTGAAGCGATCGGTGTTAACCTCCCGACCACGGTCGAGTTGGAAGTGGTCCAGACCGAGCCGGGCTTTAAGGGAGATACGGCGACCGGTGGGACCAAACCGGCCACCCTGGAGACCGGTGTCGTGGTGCACGTTCCGCTCTTTATTGAAGAAGGAGACATTCTGCAGATCGATACCCGGACCGGCGAATATTTACGGCGAGCGAAATAGGGTTTGTGAAGCCGTTAATAACGGAAAAGCTGATGGATAGCCTTTCTCCCCTCAAGTTATACTAAGGACAGAACCAGAATTGGAGGGTGAGAAATGGAACTGAAAGAACAAGTTGCTTATTTGCGTGGGTTAATTCAAGGTCAGGAATTTCAGGGCGAAAAAGAGCAGGTCCTCTGGACCCAACTCTTGAATATCTGTGATCTGATCGCCATGGATCTGGAGGATATCCGTGGCGACCAAGCAGAATTAAATGAGTATGTCGAGGCGATCGACGAAGATCTGGGCTATCTGGAAGAACAGTATTACCCTTTGGATGATGATCAGGGTGAAGAGAGTGCGCAGATGACGGAAGGTAGCTCTTAGTTTAGCTGAATAAATAGCATATTTTTAAACCCGTCCCCATATTTATGTACAGTAGGGGACGGGCTTTTTTTGGCCCAAAAAGGCGGTGTTTGCGTGGGTTATGCAGAACAGGTGTTGCCCTTTCTGGTACCCAGAATCCGGTGGGCGCTGGAAAAGTTCCGGCGGGTGGCTCCCGAAAAATGGGTAAAGCTGGAGGAGATTCGTCTCCGGGCTGAGCAGCCTTTGCAGGTCGAGGGGGGGCAGTCGCTTTTTGTGCGGGCGGACGGTGTACCGACGACGCGACCGGATCAGGCGCTGAAAGTCGAAGCGCCCGATGTCCTCCGGACGGTCCAGTTGATGGGGGGTAATTCCCTATATACGCTGGAAGAAGAGTTGAAAGAAGGCTTCATTACTTTGGCCGGTGGGCACCGGGTGGGGTTGGCCGGGGAATGTCTGGTCGGACGGGGTTCACTGCTGCGTTTGAAGCGGGTGACCAGTATCAATATTCGCATTGCGCGACAGCTCAAGGGGATTAGCCTTCAGCTGCTGCCTTTTCTAACCAGAGACGGCCGGCCGCTGCGCACGATTATTATCTCCCCTCCCCAGGCGGGTAAGACCACCCTGTTACGGGATTTGATCCGCAGCTTTAGCAACGGCGAGGCGGGCTCCGCTCCGGTCAAAGTAGGGCTCGTTGATGAACGGGGCGAGGTGGCCGGGAGCTATCGGGGTGTGCCCCAACTTGATGTTGGGATGCGGACGGATGTGTTGACGGGGTGTCCCAAGCGGGAAGGGGTTTTTTTGTTGTTACGGTCGATGGGGCCGCAATTGATTGCCACTGATGAGATCGGCCGTCCCGGTGACCTGGATCTGATCGAAGAGATTCTCAACACGGGAGTGGGCTTTATTACCACGGCGCACGCGTGGGATACAAAGGATTTGGCGCTGCGCCCTTCTTTGCAGCGTCTGTGCGCCCAAGGACTGGTTGAGCGGGTGGTGGTCTTGAGCCGACGGTTGGGCCCGGGGACCCTGGAGGGGGTTTGGAACGGCCGGACGAAAGAGGCGTTACTGTCGCAAGTTCAACGTTTGGAGGTCAAAGGATGAAGATGATCGGCGCCTTCTTGGTCATTGCCGCCAGCACAATGGCCGGATGGGTCTATAGTACACTCTTGAAAAAAAGGTTGCATCTGTTGAACGCTTTGGTCCAGTGTTTTCAGTGGTTGGAGACGGAGGTTGGGTATGGGAGCGTGCCGTTGGGGGAGGCATTTATGCGGATTAGCGCCCGGCTGCCGAAGGAGGTGCATGTGCTCCTTTCGAGTTTTGCCGCGGAGTTGAATGGTACAGCCGGGTTAACGGCCGATGAGGCCTGGCAGAAAATTTTAACCCAAAACCGGGAAGGGCTGGCTTTGAAGGCAGAAGACTGGGCTTTGCTGACCGATTTCGGTTGGACCCTTGGCACCACCGACCGGGAACATCAGGTATCAGCGATCCGCCAAACTATAGCACGGTTAAGACACCAAGCGACGGAAGCAGAAGAAGAGTGCGAAAAAAATGAGCGTCTTTACCGGTATTTAGGGATCGCGGCGGGAACTTTAGTGGTTTTGCTCTTTTATTGACCGGAAAGAGGAGGAGGAAAAGATGATACCTGAGGTGGACCTGATCTTCAAAATCGCCGGGGTGGGGATCGTAATCCTTTTGCTTAATATCCTTTTTAAACAGGCGGGCAAGGATGAATATGCCTATATCCTTACCTTGGTGGGGGTGGTTCTGGTCTTTATTGTGGCGATTCAGATGATCCAGCGTTTTTTCCAGGAAGTCCGGGCGGTCTTTGGTTTTTAAAATGTCGTGACGCCGACTTCCGCCCGTGCCACGAAGGGGCACTAAATAACAGTCGGGTGAGTCGACATGCCCCGGAGACGGACATAAGGTGGCATTGGCAGCGGCACCTTTGGTGCCGGACGAATGACAGACTGTATTTTCTGAAACAGGGGTGGCGTGATGGATATTTTCCTCTTTTTCGGAATCACCCTGATTACATTGATTTTTATCACCATTCTCCGCCGGGAATACGAGGAATATGCGGTTTTGCTCTCGGCCTTGGTGGGTGTGGTGATTCTTTTGCGGTTAATCGGCCGGTTGACCGAGCTGGTCCAGGTCTTTACTTACTTGGCGCAAAAAGCTCAGGTTCAACCGGATTATCTGGCAACCATCTTTAAGGTGATGGGTGTTGCTTATGTGGCCGGGTTTGGGGCGCAAATCTGTAAAGATGCGGGCGAAAGTGCACTGGGTCTCCGTCTGGAACTGGCGGGAAAGATCATCATTCTTTTTATGGCGGTTCCGGTCATGGTTGCCATCTTCGAGATGGTCCTCCGGCTGTTTTAACGGGTGGCGGTGAAGGGGAGATGGGGATGAGGTGGAAGTACGGTTGGGGCCGGTGGTTGGTGGGGTGTGTTGCCGCCTTGCTTGTGGTGGCAGTTCCTGTCCATGGTCAAGAGATAAATCCGGTTGGCCCGATTCTTGACCAGGAGATCGCAGCGCTCGATCTGGAAGCACTCTCGTCCTTTCTGGCCCGGTTGGACGGGGAAACGCAGGCGCTTTTACCCACTTGGGATCTGCGGGGTTGGGTCCGGGGTGGGATGAAACTTGATCTGGGTCAACTTTTGAAAAAGGTGACCACCTTTCTCGGCCGGGAGATCGTGGTCAATCTGCATCTTTTAGGACGATTACTCCTTTTGGCCGTGATCGGTGGCGTCCTGGTCCATTTCCAACAGGCCTGGGCGGGGGAGAGCATCGGTAATCTGGTTGCGAACATTATTTACCTGGTGCTAATGGGCCTGGCGGTCCAGAGTTTCACCGCGACGATGCAGTTGGCGTATGCGGCGTTGGAACGGGTAAACGGGTTTGTTCTGGCGATCCTGCCCTCGATCTTTACTTTACTGGCGGCGGCGGGTGGGATTACACTGACCACGGTCTGCCATCCGGTGGTCTGGGGTGGAGTCGGGATCGTGCTGAGCCTCGTTCGCAATCTGGTGCTTCCCCTAGTTTTATTAGCGGGCACCGTCGGCTTAGTCTCCCGCTTGGCTGAAGGCTTTTCCGTGACGAAACTGGCGGAGGTTTCGCGGCAGGGCGCAGTCATTATCCTTACTTTCCTCGTGACCATCTTTTTAGGCGTAATCACACTCCAGGGGGTAACCGTGGCGGTTGCCGACGGCCTTGGTCTCCAGGCTGCTAAGTTTTTGACCGGAAACCTGGTACCGATCGTGGGCGGGGTGGTCTCCGACAGTCTGGAACTGGCTGCTGGTTGCTCGTTATTGATCAAGAATGCCCTTGGCGCCTTTGCTGCTTTAGGCGTGATTCTCCTCTGTGCCTATCCGGCCTTAAAAATTCTGGTGGTGGCCTTTATTTATAGGCTGGCTGCGGCCTTTGTGCAGCCTTTGGGCCAGGACCGCCTGGCCGAATCGTTGCAGGAGATCGGCAAGACGGTGATGGTGATCTTTGCCACAGTGGCCGTCGTTGGTCTGATGTTCTTCTTCTGCCTCACCATCTTGATTGGTTTAGGAAACTTGACCGCGGTAATGCGCTGAGGCGGCTGTGGATTGCGGCTCAAAGCCTAGCGACGAGTACCGAGGGAGTGACGAGTCTCAAGTGTTGTGCGACAAGTCACGCGAAGGGGGGTGCCTCCAAAATCAAAGGCGCGCTCAAAAGTTTGTTGGCGCTGGTTTTGTTGGCCGGTTTCTGCGAACTTCTGCTGCCCGATGATGGAATGCGGAAGTATGCGCGGATGGTAATCGGCTTGATTGTACTGTTTTCCCTGATTAATTTGGTGGTTCAAGTGGGCCAGGTTTTTTCGGTGGAACTACCGGTTGGGACTGATGGCTGGGGGCGGGCTGACCCGGAGTCCTTGGTGGCGGAGGGACTTAACCTGCGGCAACAGGGCGAAGAACAGGCGACGGCACTTACGGTATCAGTCGTCCAGACGAAAGTGGAACAATTTTTACAGAAGATCACGGGGACCGGAGTTAAAGTCGAGCTCAGTGCCGCAGAAGGGCATATCCAAAGGGCGCGGGTGGTTTTGCCGACGGACCCGGGGGTTTCAGGGGAATTTTTAAAAAGGACAGTGGCGGAAGTCTTGGCGATGGAGCCGGATCAGGTGGAGGTGAAAAAGGAATTTGCCGAACAAGAAGGGGAATAATGGGCGGTTTATCCTGGATAAACTCTTCGCTTACCTTGGTTTGCAAAAGCTTCCGGCGAAGGAGCGAAAAATGATTTTGACCCTGTTTTTGTTGGCCGGAATGGGGATCGGGTTTATGTTCTGGGGAGGAAGCGGCCCGCCCAAGTCGGCGGGGAACGCCCCGGAATTATCCGCGAAAGGGCTGGCGTTGATGGAAAAAGCAGATGAGCGTTGGTCCGAAAGCCGCCTCGAACGGGAAGTGGCCGCGATCTTAGCCCAGATCAAAGGGGTGGGACGGGTTGTGGTCGATCTACACTTAGCGACAACCGAGGAGACGCAGTGGCTTTACCGGGAGGAACGGCAAGAGCGGGTGCCCCCTGCCGAACAGGGGAAAAACTCCAACGATCTCATGCTCCGGCGGGAACCGGTTTTTCAGCGGAAAAGCGGTGGAACAGAGGTCCCCGTTTCTAGTGGGCAAAAGGCACCGGTGATCAGTGGCGTGTTGGTGGTGGCCGAAGGGGCGGCCGATCCCGCCATCCGCCAGCAGTTGGGCGAAGCAACCGCGGTTTTACTGGGGATTGCCCTCCACCGGGTGATTGTATTACCATGGGGTTAATATTTAAAAAGTTTATAGGTAAAAACCGAGAAGTGGAGAAACTTAAAGGGAGGGTAAAGATTGGAGC
>ERZ773359.2250-NODE-2250-length-24686-cov-5.488368_pt1 | contig 24686 bp, 19 predicted proteins | sample MGYA00374955_ERZ773359 | MGnify/ENA primary metagenome ERZ773359 (study PRJEB29098, sample SAMN04486028) | biogas fermenter metagenome | study: EMG produced TPA metagenomics assembly of the Biogas fermentation microbial communities from Germany - Plant 4 DNA1...
TATTTTATTTTAATAATATTCACTTCATGACGCGAGTTTTGAATGAAAAATATCCTGATGTCCGGGGTGTTATTCCAAAACAGTATCAAACCCGGATTAAGGTAGAAAGAAAGCCTTTAGAAGAAACGATCAGCCGTGCCACTTTACTGGCTGAAGGAATCAACCAGGTAATTCAACTCGAAATCGCTGACCAGCTAATTAAAGTTAAAGTCTCTTCGCAGCTAGGTTCCATGGAAGAAACGCTACCTACCGCTCAGGAAGGAGATCCGCTTGCTATTTATGTTAATTCACGTTTTATTTTGGATATATTAAAAGTTGTTGAAGAAAAGGAGCTGTTTATTGATCTGCACGGCAAGGAAGGGCCGATCATCTTTCGCATACCGGACGATGAAAACTTCCTCTATCTTGTTTTACCGATAAAAATGGGATAACAAATTAAAGAGGCATCCATTTGTATTTAGAAAATATCTCTCTAAAAAATTTTCGCAATTACAGCGTACAGACTGTATCATTTCATCCAGATATTAATATTCTTTTCGGTTCTAATGCACAGGGCAAGACTAATCTCTTGGAGGCAATCTACTATCTCTGTACATCGCGATCTTTTAGAACCAACAATGACCAGGAACTGATTAAGAAAGGATCTAACTTTTTTTTTATTAAAGGTTCCTTCCGCAGAAATGAAAGTAATTATTTGGTGGAAACCGGTTACCAGTATCCGCAGGGCGTCAAGATAAAATTAAACTCAAAAGAGATCAAAAGAAGCGCCTTTATCCACCAAATTCCTGTGGTAATATTTTGTCCTGAAGATATCTTGTTGCTTAAAGAAGGCCCTGCATTAAGGCGGAGATTTTTAAATCTGGAAGGCTCCAGGTTAAATCCGCTCTACTATACTAATTTTAAAGATTATTTTAGAGCGCTGCAGCAGCGAAACCGCTTGCTTAAAGAACACCGTCACGGCATTTTAGATCCCGCCTTACTGGAACCATGGGATCAGGAGCTGGTTAAGCTCGGTGCAGCGATTATCAGGATGCGCATCGCCATGCTTAAAGACCTGGAGCAGCAATCATTTATTTTTTTCAACTTGCTCACCGGTGCGCTTGAGTCACTTTCCATCATGTATCAAAGCAGCATTGATTATCAAGATCACTTGGAGCATCTTGAAGATAGTTTTAGGTTGCAACTAAAAAAAAATCTGGCGCTGGATCAAAAAAGGGGATATACTTCTGTCGGACCACATCTCGATGATTTTAGCGTTGCGATTAATGGCCTGGACGCACGAAAATTTGCCTCACAAGGACAACAAAGGACAGCCGTGCTGGCTCTTAAGATGGGCGAGTTAGCTCTTTTTAAACAGGCCGGCGGTGCAGAGCCGATTGTTTTACTGGACGATGTTTTTTCGGAATTCGATCAGCGGAGGCAACAACATCTTTTTACTTATTTATCAGAGAGGGATGGCCAATCTTTCATCACAACGGCTGTAAAAATAAAGCATTTTGAAACCGGCCCAAAAAAGCGCTTTAATATTTTTACAGTCTGTAAGGGGAAAATAGATGCAGGAAGTCGGCTTGATTATTAATCAAATTTTACAACAAAAAAAAATGTGGAACCGTTGTCGGCAACTGCTCATTATTGATAAGTGGAATGAGCTGGTTGGAAGAGAGATCGGGGCGGTTACCAGGGCAAAACAGGTAAATAAAAAAGTAATTCATGTCCTGGTAAAGGATTCGACCTGGTCCTATCACTTAACCTTGCTTAAACCACAATTACTGGAGAAGATTAACCGGTTTGCGGGGGAAGCGATGATTAAAGATATTATTTTTCAAATCGGAGATGTCGGGCAAACCGGAATGAACGTGAATGAGCACAAAGCCAGTGGCCAACCAGGCTCTGATGAAGAATGTTTCCTGGAAAAAATTAGAAACCTAAAAAAACTGGTCTCCAGCAACGACTAGCCTCGAGAACAAGGAGGAAGGCAAAATTGTTTTTACATATCGGTGATTCGCGTATTGTTTTTTTTCATGACCTCGTTGGTATATTTGATTTAGATTTAAGAAAAAACCCGGTGAATAAGCAATTTTTAGAATCTGCTCCGGATACGAGGTTTACAGAAGCCGGCATTTTTAAAGAGAATAAATCCTTTATCGTTACTACTGATAAGGTGTATCTATCACCGATTGCTCCGACAACTTTAGCCCGCCGGCGAATCGTGCGTTCCATGAAATAGTTTATAATAGAAAGGGATATGAATTGCTTTAATGTCCTGTAAGGTGTATTGCGGTATTGGTAGGAGGTAAATGATGAACTCAATCAACAACGATCACCATAAAAACAATGCCGAGTATAACGCTTCTCACATTCAGGTTTTGGAAGGCTTGGAAGCGGTACGCCGCCGCCCGGGAATGTATATTGGCTCAACCGGTTCCCGGGGACTGCACCATCTGGTGTTCGAGGTAGTGGATAACAGCATCGACGAAGCCATGGCCGGCTATTGCACTAATATCAAAGTAACTATTAATGAAGATAACAGCGTCACTGTAATCGATAATGGCCGCGGCATTCCGGTGGAAATACAACAGCAGCAGCAAAAGCCGGCTGTTGAAGTAGTGCTTACCACTCTCCATGCGGGTGGTAAATTTAGCGGTGATAGCTACAAGGTAGCCGGTGGCCTGCATGGTGTGGGTGTTTCTGTTGTGAACGCTCTCTCAGAATGGCTGGAAGTAGAAGTCTACCGTGACGGTAAGATCTACGCGCAGCGTTTTCAAAGGGGCGAAAAAGTGACCGAATTAAAGCCGCGTGGATCCATAAAGAAAACCGGCACCAAGATCACCTTCCTGCCGGACAAGGAAATATTTGAAAAGATTGAATTTGAAAACGAGATTATTATTCAACGGTTGCGCGAACTGGCTTTTTTAAATAAGGGACTCCGCATTGTTTTTCAAGACCGGCGCAAAAATTTAGAGGAACAGTTTAAGTTCGACGGCGGCCTGGTTCAATATGTATCCTTCCTAAATCAAGGAAAAGAAGTCATCCCGAAGAAACCGATCTACATCGAACGGGAAATAAATGGACAGACCGTGGAACTGGCCATGCAGTATCAAAGCGGTTATGCGGAGACGATTTATTCTTATGCCAATAATATTCGTACCGAGGAAGGGGGCAACCACGAATACGGTTTTAAATCAAGTTTGACCCGCCTGATTAATGATTACGCCAGGAAGACATCATTATTAAAAGAAAATGAGGGCAACCTGACCGGCGAAGATATCAGGGAAGGCTTAACCGCAGTAATTAGCGTTAAACTGCTGGAGCCGCAGTTTGAAGGACAGACAAAAACAAAACTGGGTAACAGTGAAATCCGTAGCATTGTGGATTCTGTTTGTTATGAAGGCATCGAGCGTTATCTGGAGGAAAACCCGCAGGTTGCCCGGAAAATATTGGAAAAAGCAATTCGCGCTGCCCGGGCCAGAGAGGCAGCACGCAAAGCGAGAGAACTGACCCGCCGTAAAAATGCCCTGGAAGTTAGCAACCTTCCCGGTAAACTGGCTGACTGCACCAGCAAGGATCCCGGTGAAAGTGAACTATTCCTGGTTGAGGGAGACTCTGCAGGCGGTTCCGCCAAGCAGGGGCGGGACCGGCGCATTCAGGCAATCCTGCCCTTGCGGGGTAAAATCCTTAATGTGGAAAAAGCCAGGTTGGACAAGATTCTGGCCAATGAAGAAATCCGGACGCTGGTTACGGCATTGGGAACCGGTATCGGTGAAGATTTTGCCATTGAAAAGGCTCGCTATCAAAAAGTAATTATCATGACTGATGCAGATGTGGACGGGGCTCACATCCGGGTCCTGCTGCTTACATTATTCTACCGTTTTATGAGGGAATTAATTGAAAGCGGCTTTGTCTATATTGCCCAGCCTCCCCTTTATAAGATTAAGAAGGGTAAACAGGAACAATATCTTTACAGTGAAGAGGAGCTGGAGAATGCAATTGCCGCCCTCGGTCGCGACGGGATCCAGGTCCAGCGCTATAAAGGTCTTGGGGAAATGAATCCCGATCAACTATGGGAAACGACCATGAACCCGGAGACCCGCATTATTAAAAGGGTTGAACTGGTAGACGCCATGGAGGCAGACCGGATCTTCGGCGTCCTAATGGGAGATCGGGTGGAGCCGCGCCGTCAATTCATAGAAGACAACGCCCGGTTGGTTAAGAATTTGGATATCTAAAGATGGGTAATTGCTATCGGTTAGATTGGGAATAAATGCCGGGAGTTTCCCGGCTATTTGGCGGCGTTGGTAATGGTTACGACCATGCTGACTTCGCCCGATTGACCGGCGCTGCTAAACATTTTCTGGAGATTCGACCAGACTTCCTCTTCTTCACCTTCCAGGTAAGTGCTGATGGAGCCGACGTGGTAATCAACAGCCTGGCCATCGAGCTTATTAATGGCTTCATTGATCACGTTTGTGGCTTGGGTCGTTTTTAAAGGATAAATCGATACTTCTGCGCTGATCATACTGCCATCCCCTTGATCTTGTTTTCTCTAGTTTTATTCTATCCGGTGCATCATATACGCAAAAACAGCGCTTTCGAGTTTTCAATATTGTCTAGCCAAGGTTATTAATGACATATACTAACATTAATTTGTTTATCCCTTTTCCGTTAATAGTACGTGTGGTAGAATAATGTTGTTATGCAGTTGCTAAAAAATTCTCCGCCGGGCGGGAGAAAGCAGAAGCATGTCCTAATCGCATTGTGTTAACAATAATTCTGAAACGTTCTATAGTAAAAAAAGTCTTGTACAAAAAGCTGTGCTCCAATTCAGGGTCCAGAAGGAGAGTATCAATGATCAATGGACAATAGAGATAAAATCATCCCCGTAAACATCCACGAAGAGGTTAAAACTTCTTTTCTTGATTACGCCATGAGCGTAATCATCAGCAGGGCGCTGCCCGATGTACGGGACGGTTTGAAGCCGGTCCACCGCCGCATCCTTTACGGTATGTTTGAAATGGGGTCCACGCCGGATAAACCATACCGGAAATCGGCCCGGATTGTCGGTGAAGTGATGGGTAAATATCACCCCCACGGAGACGTGGCCCTATACGATACCTTGGCCCGAATGGCTCAGGATTTTTCCATCCGCTATCCCCTGGTAGACGGCCATGGAAACTTCGGCTCTGTAGACGGCGATTCCCCCGCGGCGATGCGCTATACAGAAGCACGCCTTGCTACGATAGCCATGGAAATGCTGGCGGACTTGCAAAAGGATACCGTTGATTTCAGGCCGAACTTCGATGAAAGCCTGAAGGAGCCAGTTGTTCTGCCCTCCCGCTTCCCCAATTTGCTGGCCAACGGTGCTTCCGGTATTGCTGTCGGCATGGCTACCAATATTCCGCCCCATAACCTCGGTGAACTGATCGATGCCCTTGAATACCTGATCAGCCATCCCGATGCCTCCGTCCAGGAGCTGATGCGCTTTATACCAGGGCCCGATTTTCCGACCGGCGGGATCATTGTTGGCCATGAAGGGATTCGCAACGCTTATCAAACCGGGCGCGGTATTTTAAAAATCCGCGGGCGGATTCAGATTGATGTGAAAAATAAAGGACGGACCCAGTTAATCATCACCGAGCTCCCTTATCAGCAGAATAAGGCCAAGCTCGTGGAAAAAATTGCGAGCCTGGTAAAAGAGAAAAAGATAGAGGGCATTATGGAGCTGCGGGATGAGTCCGACCGCAGCGGTATCAGGATCGTGATGGAGATTAAAAAAGATTATGAACCGCAGGTGATCATCAACCAGCTTTACCGGTATACACCGCTGCAGCAGACCTTTGGCGTGATCATGCTCGTTCTGGTCGACGGTCAGCCGAAAGTATTAAATCTTAAAGAAATGTTGTCCCATTACCTTGATCATCAAAAAGAGGTTATTTTGAGGCGGAGCCGTTTTGACTTGAACAAGGCGGAGGAGCGGCTGCACATTGTTGAAGGTTTGCTTATCGCCCTCTCCAGGATCGATGAAGTGATCGCCCTGATCCGCCGTTCCCGCGATGGCCGCAGCGCGCGGACAGGCCTGATGGAGCTGCTTTCTATCACCGAGAAGCAGGCCCAGGCCATCCTTGAAATTACCCTGCAGCGCCTCACCCAGATGGAGATTTCAAAAGTGGAAGAAGAACACCGTGAGCTGCTGGAGCAGATTGCTTATCTGCGCCGCATTTTAAACGAAGAAGCTTTGGTGATGTCGATCATCGGTGATGAACTTAAGGCCATCAAAAAAAAGCATGCCGATGAGCGGAGAACCCAGATTACTGTCGATGAAGGAGACATCGATATTACCGATTTGATTTTCCAGGAAGATGTGGTCATCACCCTGACGGAAAAAGGTTATATCAAGCGCCTGCCCGTGGACACCTACCGCAGCCAGCGGCGCGGCGGCAGGGGGATCGTGGGAATGCAAACCCACGAGGATGACCGGGTGGAGCAGTGCCACGTTGCCTCCACCCATGATCAACTGCTCTGCTTCAGCAACCGGGGTAAGGTATACTTATTGCCGGTTCACGAAATACCTGAATTTGGGCGCCAGGCCCGGGGTTTGGCCCTGGTCAATTTGCTGCCATTGGAGAAAAAGGAATATGTCACGGCCACCCTGCCGATTAAAGAATATGCACCTGATCGCTACCTGCTGATGATTACCGCTCTCGGTAATATCAAGAAAACTTCTTTGAAGGAATTCCGCAATGCCCGGAAGACAGGGTTGGTCGCCATCAATCTGGCGCCTGACGACGATTTAATCGCGGTGCTGCTGACCGATGGGCGCCAGGAAGTGATTATCGGCACTGAAGAAGGCATGTTTATACGCTTTCCAGAGATGGATGTCCGGCCGATGGGCCGGGCGGCACGAGGCGTTAAGGCGATCACCCTGACTCCTGGCGTGAGAATTGTCGGCAGCGGTTTAATCGGCGCTGGCACGCATCTCCTCATGGTTTCAGCCCTTGGGTACGGGAAGCGGGTTTCCGTGGAAGAGTTTAGGGGCCAGCGACGGGGCGGGAAAGGTTTAATCGGGATGAAGATTAGCGAAGAGAGCGGGCCTTTGACCGGCTTTATTGTGACCGGGAAGGAAGATAAAGAATATATGCTCATCACAGCCCGGGGCATCGTCATCCGGCAGTTCATCGAAGAGGTATCTCAACAGAAGCGTTATTCCCGCGGCGTCACCTTGATGCGCCTTGATGAAGGCGACCGGGTGGTAAATTTAATCGGTTTGGACTAGAATGGGGTAAATCTAGTGAAGCGCTGGTGTAATCTATTTACGCCCCTTTTCCTGGCCGGATTATTATTCTTCAATGGTTCTTTCATCCCCGGGTGTGGCCGGGGTGTTTCCGAGCGCAGTTACACAGAAACCCCGCTGAGCGGTGATGTGATCATCATCGGCAATACCATTGACGCCCTGATTGCCGCCCTGGAGGCGGCCCGGCAGGGAGCGGCTGTCCTAGTCTTTTCTAAAGAGTCCAGTGAGGATCATTGGCCCTGGACTGAAGGTGTAGCCGCTCTTGTGGATGAAGAGCCTGAAAACGGAGAAGCGGCCTACTCTTTAAAAGAATGGTTCTCCCTGCATGGCGGTGGAAAAGGCCAGGAGTGGTTTTACGATCTGCTGGCCGGGCAGATTAAAACCGATTTGGAATGGTTTTCCGGGGAGATCGGAGCGACCTGGCTAGAGGGTAGCCCCTATCTTCTATCCCCCGGCAATCTTTCGCTGCCCCAGCTTCAAGAAAGGCTGGAGGCTGCTGCCGGGCTGGAGGGAGTGCGCTTCTTTAAGGGGACCGATGTGGAAGAAATTCTCTTTGAAGAACGGAGCGGTGCCGCCATGGGGATCCGTTTTAAGGAGGCTTCGGGGAAGGCTAGAGTAGCCTATGCCCCGGCGTTAATCCTGGCTGACGGCGGCATTCTCGGCCATGAAGAGCTGGTGCAAACGCTGGCACCGGCCGTGATCAGCGCCCCCTGGAGGCGCAGTCAGTCCGGCTGGGGATGGGAGCTCTGTCTGGACCTTGGCCTGGACCTGGTTGAGCCGAACCTGTTTGCCTATGCCCCGGCTTTTAAGGAAGACGAGGGATGGGTGGAGGCGAAATGGCCGGAGAAGGCACTCCTGCTGGTAGATGACAGCATCATCCCGGTGGCTGGAAGAGAGAAAGAAGCTCTCGTTTCGGCGCTGCTGGAAAATCAATCCGGGGCCGGCTACCTGATTATTGCCGAAGCTCAATTGCGCGCGGAAGAGGAGCAGGAGCTCAACTGGCCCCGGTTTGCCGGTATCGACTCTTTTTTGGAGGCATATCAGCTGGATTTGCCTCAACTGAGAAGCTGGTATAGTCAACCCTGGGGTGATTTCCGGGCCCGCCCGGTCCAGGCGATTGCCGAATATTGCCTTGGCGGATTTGCTGTAAACGAGCATGGCCAGTTGTTGCGCAAAGGTAAGCCCGTTTCGGGGCTGTATGGTGTTGGTGAGATTACGGGCGGGCTGCACGGCACCGGCCTGGCACCGGGTGCCGCACTTGCAGAAGCGATTGTTTTCGGCCGTTATGTCGGCAGGGAAGCAGCGCTGCAATCGCAACAATGATTGCGATCATAAATCATATACTTAAACATTAGAGGTGGTGGCATGAACGAAGCAAGAAGAGCTGGTATCACCGATACCTCATTTCGCGATGCCCATCAATCGCTTCTTGCGACGAGGATGCGCCTTGACGAAATGCTGCCGATCGCCGAATTAATGGACCAGGTCGGCTTTCATTCGATGGAGGTATGGGGCGGCGCCACTTTTGATGCCTGCATGCGTTTTCTGGATGAAGATCCATGGGAGCGCCTGCGAAAATTGCGCCGCGCCATTAAGAAAACAAAGCTGCAAATGCTGCTGCGCGGGCAAAACATTGTCGGATACCGCCACTATGCCGACGATGTGGTTGCCGAATTTATCAAGCGTGCCGTGGCGGGCGGCATTGATATTATCCGCATTTTCGATGCTTTAAATGATTTGCGCAACATGGAGCAGGCCATGCGCTGCACCAGCGACGAGGGGGCGCATGCACAGGGTACGATCTGCTATACGATCAGCCCGGTGCACAATATCGATCATTTTGTCTCCGTCGGAAAAGAGCTAAAGGATTTGGGAGCCGATTCGATCTGTATTAAGGATATGGCCGGCCTGCTCTCCCCGGGCGATGCTTTTGAACTGGTGCGCCGCTTGAAGGAGGAGGTGGGGCTGCCGGTGCAGCTGCATTGCCATTATACCAGCGGCATGGCCTCCATGACCTACTTGAAGGCCATCGAGGCCGGGGTAGATGTAGTAGATACCGCCAACGCCGCTTTATCCCTGGGCTCCAGCCAGCCCCCCACGGACAGCATCGTGGCGGCGCTGCGCAATACCCCCTATGATACCGGTTTGGACCTGGAACTTTTGGCCCAGATCAGCGACTATTTCAAGGAGATCAGCCGCCGCTACAATATCCCTCGCGATATTTTGGGCGTGGATACCAATGTGCTCAGTTACCAGATCCCTGGGGGTATGATCTCCAACCTGGCCTCCCAACTGGCGGAACAGAAAGCGTCACACCTGCTCAAAGAGGTTCTGGCAGAGGTGCCGCGCGTCAGGGCCGATTTAGGCTATCCTCCCCTGGTGACGCCGAGCAGCCAGATTGTCGGCACCCAGGCGGTGGTCAACGTCCTCTTGGGTGAACGCTATAAGATGGTTTCCACGGAGATCAAGAATTACCTGCGCGGCTATTACGGCCGGCCGCCGGGAGAAGTGAACCGGGAGGTTGTAAAAAAAGTACTGAAAGACGAAACTCCGATTGCCGTCCGTCCGGCGGACCTTTTGGAGCCCCAATTGGAACAGGCGCGCGCCGAGCTGGGCGACCTGGCGGAAACGGATGAAGATGTGCTTTCCTATATACTCTTTCCCAATGTGGCCCTTGATTTCTTCAAACGGCGTCGCGGCCTGCTGCCCCCCTTGTCCCGGGAAGGCGAAGGAAGTGCCGCCCAGCCCCGGGAAAAGAAGCCGGTGCATCAAAAAGGGCCGGAGCCGGCGGACTTGCACCATGTCGATCATTCACTGATCTGTTGTGATGAAAGCAACCTGGTCTATCCGGCTTAATTTTAATTGACATCCGCCGGTTAAGCAGGTTATAATAATATTTACTATTTTTCTACAGGCTGTGAAAGGCAGGAGTAGGCGTTTTCCCCCCTACAGAGATCCGGGGTAGCTGGAAACCGGAGGGGCGATATGCTGAACGTCGGCCTGGAGCCGTTTGGCTGAAAATATTAAAGTAAGCCAAACCGGTTGCTGCCGTTACCAGCGTGAGTATGCCGAATACCCTTATACTAGCATGGTATGATGGAAGAAGGGTGGTACCGCGGAGGAGAATCCTTCGTCCCTTTGGGCGAAGGTTTTTTTATAATTGGAAAAATACTAGGAATGAGAGGCGAATTGGAGATGGGAAAAAAAGTTTTCATTAACGGGCGGCTGGTCCCCTGCGAAGAGGCCAAGGTCTCGGTTTTTGATCATGGCTTTCTCTACGGTGACGGGGTCTTCGAAGGGATCCGGGCTTACAACGGTCGCGTCTTTAAACTAGAGGAACACATTGATCGGCTTTTTGAATCGGCTCATTCGATCTTGCTGCCTATCCCCTACAGCCGGGATGAAATGATTGAAGCGGTGGTCAACACCGTGCGGGCAAATGAACTGCGGGATGCATATATTAGATTGGTTGTCTCCCGGGGCATAGGGGATCTGGGGCTGGATCCCCGCAATTGCAAAGAAAGCACGGTGGTGATCATCGCCGATAAAATAACCCTCTATCCGGAGGATCTGTATGAAAAGGGTTTGGCTGTAATTACCGTGGCCACCCGGCGCAATGCGGTCGATGCCCTTGATCCGAAGATCAAATCTCTAAATTACTTGAATAATATACTAGTGAAAATAGAGGCAAACCGGGCCGGTGTCCTGGAGGCGATCATGCTGACCGGCAACGGCTATGTCAGCGAGTGTTCAGGAGACAATGTCTTTATCTACCGGAAGGGGGTCCTGATTACGCCGCCGTCATACCTGGGGATTTTAGAAGGGGTGACCCGCTCCGTAATCATGGATATAGCCCAAAAGGAAGGAATTCCGGTCAAAGAAGTGCCGTTTACCCGGCATGATCTTTACGTGGCGGATGAATGCTTCTTAACCGGCACCGCCGCCGAAATCATCCCGGTAATCAATGTTGATATGCGGGCGATTGGTACAGGCGCTCCCGGACCGGTTACGCGCCGCCTGTCAAAGCTCTACCGCGAACTGGCGATGAGTGAAGGAACGCCTATTTAAATAACCTGTTAGCATCAAATGAGAGGGGATCAAGGATGCGAAGCCATAATGTCACCAAGGGCCTGGAGCGGGCTCCACATCGCTCTTTGTTTTGGGCGTCCGGATATCATCCTGCAGAGCTGGAACGCCCCCTGGTGGGAATCGTAAATTCCGCCAATGAAATTGTCCCTGGCCATGTTCACCTGGCCAAAATCGCCGAGGCGGTCAAGGCCGGGGTGCGGCTGGCAGGCGGCACCCCGGTGGAGTTTTGCACCATTGCCGTGTGCGACGGTATCGCCATGAACCACAAGGGAATGCACTATTCACTGGCCAGCAGGGAAATCATCGCCGACAGCGTTGAAACCATGGTCGAGGCGCACAGTTTCGACGCCGTGGTTCTGGTTTCTAACTGCGACAAAATCACCCCGGGCATGTTGATGGCCGCTGCCCGCCTTGATTTGCCGGCTGTTCTTGTGAGCGGCGGTCCGATGCTGGCCGGCGAATACCGCGGGAAAAAAATAGATCTCAATTCCCTTTTTGAAGGGGTGGGCGCCGCGCGCGGGGGACTCATTTCGGAGGAAGAGCTGCACGAAATGGAGCTGAACGCCTGCCCGGGCTGCGGTTCATGCGCCGGCATGTTTACCGCCAACTCCATGAACTGTATCGCTGAAGCCCTGGGTATAGCGCTGCCCGGCAATGGCACCAGGTTGGCGGTCAGTGCTGCACGGGTGCGGCTCGCCAAAGAGGCGGGAATCAGGGTGATGGAGCTGCTGCGGGCCGGTATTACGGCCAGGCAGATTTTAACGAAAGAGGCCTTCATCAACGCCCTTACGGTGGATATGGCCCTGGGGTGTTCCACCAATACCCTTTTGCACCTTTGCGCGGTAGCCCATGAGCTGGGAATTCGCCTTGACCTGGAAATGATCAACGCGATCAGCCGCAGGGTTCCGCAGCTCTGCCTGCTTAGCCCTGCCGGCCTCAACCGGATTGAAGATCTTGACCGCGCCGGCGGCATCCCGTCGGTCATGCGTGAACTGGCCGCAGGCAAGCTGCTGGATTTGGAGCAGATCACGGTAACCGGAAAGACGGTAAGGGAAAATTTAACAGAAGCGCCCCCTCCTGACCGGGAAGTGATTCGCTCCCTGGAAGAGCCTTACCGCAGCGAGGGTGGACTGGCAGTTTTATTTGGTAACCTCGCTCCCGAGGGTGCTGTAGTTAAGCAGGGGGCGGTATCGGAAAAAATGCAGGTCTTTGAAGGCACGGCCCGGGTCTTTGACAGTGAAGATAGCGCTGTAGAAGCCATATTGCAGGGTTCGATCAAACCGGGCAGTGTGATCGTCGTCCGTTACGAAGGACCGCGGGGCGGGCCCGGCATGCGGGAAATGCTTACGCCGACCGCCGCGGTGACGGGGATGGGATTGGGCGATTCAGTGGCCCTGATCACAGACGGCCGTTTTTCCGGTGCTACCCGGGGTGCCTGCATCGGCCATGTTTCACCCGAAGCAGCGGCAGGAGGGCCCATCGCTTTGGTGATGGAAGGTGACCGGATCAGCATCGATATCCCCCGGAGGCGGCTTGAGCTGCTGGTGAGCGAAGAAGAGCTGCAGCGCCGCAGAGCGGCCTGGATGCGTCCGGCCCCGAAAATCGACCGCGGCTACCTGCGGCGCTATGCCGCCCAGGTAACATCGGCCAGCCGGGGAGCGGTTTTGCTCTCTGCTGATGAGGCAGGTGCCGGCTCGTGAAGAAGATGAAGGGAGCAGCAATGATTATCGCCGCCCTGGAGCATGAGCAGGTGGAGGTGATCTTTGGCTATCCCGGGGGAGCGGTTCTTCCCCTCTATGATGCGCTCTATCATGCCCAGATAAAACACATCCTGACGCGCCATGAGCAGGCTGCGGTCCACGCCGCTGACGGCTACGCCAGGGTTAAGGGGAAGCCCGGTGTCGTATTCGCCACCTCCGGCCCCGGCGCCACAAACCTGGTTACCGGTATCGCCACCGCCTATATGGACTCCGTTCCCCTGGTCATCATCACCGGGCAGGTGGCAACCAAATTGATCGGCACCGATTCTTTTCAGGAAGCCGATATCACGGGCATTACCTTGCCGATCACCAAGCACAACTACCTGGTCGGCTCCATTGAAGAGTTGCCTGTGACGCTGGCGGAAGCCTTTTATATTGCTTCCACCGGCCGCTGCGGGCCGGTATTGATCGATATCCCCAAAGACGTGATGGAGCAGGAAGGTACTTTCTGCTATGAACGGAATCGGGAGATACCCGGCTACCGGCCGACTTATGTGGGGCACCCGGGCCAGATTAACCGCATGGTTAAAGCAATCAAGGAAGCGCGCAGGCCGGTCATTTTTGCCGGCGGGGGTGTGATCCGATCTGGGGCTGCTGCCGAATTGCGGGAACTGGCGATCAAGTGCCGCATCCCGGTTACCCTCTCCTTAATGAGCCTGGGAGCTTTCCCCGGGGATAACCCCCTTTTTCTCGGCATGCCGGGGATGCACGGCATGGTGGCGGCCAACTTTGCCCTCACGGAGGCCGACCTGATCATTGCCCTTGGCGCCCGCTTCGACGATCGGGTAACCGGCAAGCTGGAACAATTCGCTTCAGAAGCGAAAATTATTCACGTGGATATCGATCCGGCGGAAATCGGGAAAAATGTGCCCATTGATATCCCCATTGTCGGCGATGTCAAGCAGGTGATCAGGGAGCTCTTGAAACGGGTGCAGCCGGGAGACACGAGCGATTGGCTGCAGCGGATCGAGGAATGGCAAGCGCGCTATCCCCTGAGCGAGGGAACGGCTCCGTCTTCGGGCAAGCTCAAACCCCAGTTCGTGATCCGGGAGATCAACCGCCTGACCGGCGGTAAAGCACTGATCACCACGGATGTGGGGCAGCACCAGATGTGGGTGGCACAGCATTATTGTTTCCGGGAGCCCCGTACCTTTTTGACTTCCGGCGGCCTGGGCACAATGGGATACGGTTTCCCCGCCGCCATCGGCGCCAAGCTGGCCAGCCCTGCTAGCACGGTGATCTGCATTACCGGTGACGGCAGTTTTCAAATGAATATCCAGGAGCTGGCTACGGTGGTTTGCGGAAATTACGATCTTAAAGTAGTAGTATTAAACAACGGCTGCCTGGGCATGGTCCGCCAGTGGCAGGAGCTCTTCTTCGAGAAACGCTACTCGCAAAGCTTATTGCATGGCAATCCCGATTTTGCCCGGGTGGCCGAAGCATTTGGCGCCACCGGTTTGCGCGTCTCCACGGCGGATGAAGCGACCGCCGCCCTCGAAAAAGCCCTTTCCGTGCGCGGTCCCGTTGTCATAGACTGTCTGATTGATCCGGCCGAAAATGTTTACCCCATGGTTGCGCCGAACCGCCCGATTAACGAGATCATCACCGGGAGGGATTTAGAATGAAACATGTGCTGGCCATACTGGTGGAAAACAAGTCGGGCGTTCTGGCCCGGGTGGCCGGCCTCTTCAGCAGGCGTGGATTCAATATTGACAGCATTACCGTGGGAGAGACGACTGAGCCGGGTATCTCCAGGATGACCATCACCCTGGAGGGGGATGAAGCGGTAGTAGAGCAGGTCATGAAGCAGCTCAATAAATTGATTAACGTGCTCAAAGTAAGCAACCTCTCCCAGGAACCCGCGGTAATGCGCGAGCTCATGCTGATTAAAGTGCGCGCGGAGCCTCACACCAGAAGCGATATCCAGCAGATCGTGGAGACTTTCCGCGGCAAAGTGGTTGACGTCTCGTTAAATTCGATGATTATCGAGGTTACCGGCAATGACGAGAAGCTGGAGGCAATCGTGCTGCTGCTGCAGCATTACGGGATTAGGGAAATTGTGCGCACCGGCAATATCGCCCTCCTTAGGGGGGCGAAGGTGACCCGCGAAAACGGGGAGGCGCGGCGATCGAAGGGATGATTCTTATGAGTTTAGCGGTTAATCCGGTAATTTGTATATTTTTGTGATAAGTTGTCGCCATTTTTAATTCCTTGTAGATAAAAAACGAATTCGTATAACGTAATACATGAGGGGCTCTCTTCTATCTGGCCACATAGCTTTTGTCATAATTTGTCGGGTAACAAAAAGGAGCTGATCGAATCTTGAGTGGACAAACAATGATTGAAAAAATCCTGGCGCGGGGAGCCGGAAAAAAAGAGGTTAAACCAGGTGACCTGGTAAGCGTTAAAGTTGACCTGTCCCTGGGAAACGATATTACCGCTCCCGTGGCGATCAAGGAATTTGAGCGGCTTGGCCTTGACCGCGTCTTTGACCCGGAGAAAGTGGTCCTGGTGCCGGATCATTTTACGCCAAACCGCGATATTGCCGCCGCCGAGCAGGCCCTCTTGGTGCGCCGCTTTGCCGAAAAGTATGGCATCAGGCATTATTTTGAAATCGGGCGCATGGGCATCGAACATGCCCTGTTGCCGGAACAAGGCCTGGTCTTGCCGGGGCAGATTATCATCGGCGCCGATTCGCATACCTGCACCTACGGTGCCCTGGGCGCTTTTGCCACCGGCGTCGGTTCCACCGACCTGGCGGCAGCGATGGCCATCGGCGAAGCCTGGTTCAAGGTGCCGTCCACCATGAGGTTTATTTACGAAGGCGAGCTGCCGACCTGGGTAGATGGCAAGGATTTGATCCTTTACACCATCGGGCAGATCGGGGTGGAGGGGGCCAGGTATAAAGCCATGGCCTTCTGCGGTCCGGTGATCGAAAAGTTGCCCATGGACGGCCGCTTAACCATGGCCAATATGGCCATCGAGGCCGGTGGCAAATGCGGCTATATGGAACCGGATGCGGTTACCTTCAGTTACCTGGAAGGCAGAACCGCTCAGCCTTATGAACCCGTTTATGGCGATGCGGACGCAGTTTATGAGCAAACTCTCACCTTTGATGTGAGCCGCATGGAGCCCCAGGTAGCCTTCCCCCCTGCTCCGGACAATACCCATCCGGTGTCAGAAGCGGCGGGGATCAAAATCGATCAGGTTGTGATCGGTTCCTGCACCAACGGCCGGCTGGAAGATTTGCGGCGGGCAGCAGCGATCTTGAAGGGGCGGCGGGTCCATCCCCGCGTTCGCCTGATCATCATTCCCGCGACGCAAAGAATCTACCGCCAGGCGATGGCTGAAGGGCTGATGGATATATTTGTGGAGGCGGAAGCGGCGATCAGCACACCCACCTGCGGCCCTTGCCTCGGCGGGCATATGGGTATTCTGGCGCGCGGCGAGAAGGCGCTGGCTACCACCAACCGGAATTTTGTGGGGCGGATGGGTCATCCGGAAAGTGAAATTTTCCTGTGCAACCCGGCCGTCGCCGCCGCTTCAGCGATCGCCGGTGAGATCGTGCATCCAGAGGAGGTAATGGCATGATTTTGGAAGGCAAGGTCTGGTTGTTTGGAGACAATGTGGATACCGACGCCATCATACCGGCGCGCTACCTGAGCGCGACCGATCCGGAAGAGCTGGCCGCCCATTGCATGGAAGATATCAACCCTGATTTTGCCGCCTCCGTGCAGGCGGGCGATCTGCTGGTCGCCGGCTCGAATTTCGGCTGCGGCAGTTCCCGGGAGCACGCGCCCCTTGCTTTAAAGGGAGCCGGAGTGTCTTGTGTGATCGCGAAGAGCTTTGCCCGTATTTTTTATCGCAACGCCATCAATATCGGGCTGCCGATCCTCGAATGCGAGGCTGAACTATCTCGCATTCTGGCCCCGGGCGAGTTGCTCCGCGTAGATTTAAGCGCAGGGATGATCATACGCCTCTCCGATGGAAGCCGTTACCAGGCGGCGCCGTTTCCCACCTTTATGCAGGAAATTATCCAGCAGGGTGGGTTGATAGAATATGTCCGCCATCGCCTTAAACGCTAATCATAATCGGCATCAATAATTTGCAAATCCGGCTTTTTAAGCTATAATGGCTAGGGTGAATTCTAATGCCTGGATCGAACCCGGGTAGCTCTAAGGAGGAGTATGTATGAAAAAGTATCCCAGCGAAGCGATTCGCAATGTTGCGCTGATTTCACACGGCGGTGCCGGTAAGACTTCCCTTACCGAGGCCCTGCTTTTTTCTTCCGGTGCCATCAATCGTTTGGGAAAAATCGAAGCGGGAAATACGACTACCGATTTTGACCCGGATGAGATCAAGAAACAGGTAACCATCAACGTGGGGCTCGCTCCAATTGAGTGGGAAGGCGTCAAGATCAATATCCTCGATACCCCCGGATATTTTGATTTCATCGGCGACGTTTTAGGGGCCTTACGGGTAGCCGATGGCGCCGTGGTCACCGTTTGCGCTGTCTCCGGAGTTGAAGTGGGGACAGAGAAAGTCTGGACCTATGCAGACGATTTCAAGATGCCACGTTTGATCTTTATAAACAAGCTGGATCGGGAAAATGCCGATTTCGCAAAGACAGTAGAGCAGTTGGAACAGCATTTTGGCCAGGGTGTCATACCGCTGCAGTTGCCGATCGGCAAAGAGGCCGATTTTAAGGGAGTCGTAGATTTGCTGGCCGAAAAAGCCCTTTATTTTTCCGACGAAGGGAAAAAGGTGGCAGAAGCTCAAATACCGGCCGAGCTGAACGATCAGGTGGCCTCGCTGCGGGAAAAAATTGTGGAAGCGGCCGCAGAGGCGGACGACGAGCTGCTGGAAAAATATCTTGAAGGAGTGGCCCTGGAGCCGGACGAGATCATGAGAGGTCTCAAAAAGGGTATTGCCGCTCAGTCGATTTTCCCCGTTTTATGCGGTGCGGCCACCAAGAATTTGGGCATGCAGCCGCTCATGAATATGATCAAAACCTTTATACCCTCACCGCTTGATCGGGAAGCGATGAAGGGAAGCGTGCCCGGCAAAGAGGAGACCGTAGAGCGCAAGCCGTCGCCGGAAGATCCCTTTTCTGCCTTTGTCTTTAAGACCCTCGCCGACCCCTACGTGGGACGGGTCAATTTCTTCCGCGTTTATTCCGGTTCGCTTACACCTGATTCACAGGTCTATAATTCCAACAAGGATAAAGCAGAGCGTGTCGGGCAGGTCTTTTCCATGCGCGGCAAAAACCAGATTGCCATGGAAGAGGTCGTGACTGGTGATATCGCCGCCGTAGCCAAGCTGCAGCATACCGGCACCGGTGACACCCTCTGTGATCGCGCGCAACCAGTTGTTTTTGAGCCGCTCCAATTCCCCGAACCGGTCATTTCTTTTGCCGTGGAGCCCAAGAATAAGGGCGATGAGGAAAAGGTCAGCAGCGGCCTGGCGCGCTTCCTGGACGAAGACCCAACCTTGCGCCTGGAGCGGCGGGTGGAGACCAAGCAGACCGTTATATCCGGGTTGGGAGAGTTGCACCTGGAGATTATCGTCAGCCGGCTGGCGCAGAAATTTGGCGTTGAAGTAGAGCTCTCCACTCCGAAAGTGCCGTACAAGGAGACCATCCGCGGCCGAGCGAAGGTGGAAGGCAAACATAAGAAGCAAACCGGGGGACGGGGTCAATACGGCCACGTATTCCTGGAGCTGGAGCCGCTGCAACCAGGCGAGGGCTTTGTCTTCGAAGACAAGATCTTCGGTGGAGTGGTCCCGAAACAGTATGTGCCGGCCGTTGAAAAAGGAGTGCGCGAAGCGCTCGAAGAAGGCGTCGTGGCCGGATATCCGGTGGTCGATGTGAAGGTCGCACTCGTAGACGGATCCTACCACAGTGTCGACTCTTCGGAGATGGCCTTTAAGATCGCCTCGGCCATGGCGTTCCGCAAAGGAATGGAACAGGCACAGCCGGTGCTGCTTGAACCGATCATGAATGTGGAGGTAACCGTTCCGGAAGCATTCATGGGCGACATCATGGGAGACTTGAACAGCAGGCGCGGCAGAATTCAGGGCATGGAACCGACAAACGGGCTGCAGAAAATTCGTGCTCAGGTGCCCATGGCGGAGATGTTCAGGTATTCAATCGATCTGCGCTCCATGACCCAGGGCAGGGGATTTTTCACCATGTCCTTTTCACACTACGAAGAAGTTCCCTATCAGGTGGCTGATCAGGTGATTGCCGCCGCCAGGGAAGCAAAGGCCAAGGAATAGCAAAGGTTTAATAAGGGGGGACGGATCTTAACCTAAAGGGTCCGTCCCCTTTTGCCATACTCAGCATTTCCGATCCTGCCTTCATGACTTTCCCCTTTTCCCTTTGATAAGCAGCAATATTCCTAAAATGTATAAATATTCCCTTTCTGTTTAAAGCTGTAGTCTAAGGGCTTTTATTTGCCGCTTTGCCGGCCACCGGCCAGGTATTTTTGCTTGAAGCGGCAGCAGAAGGGGGAATAAAGGTGGAATTCAGGATTATTTCCGATTCTGAGCAAAAAAAGTTCGATCAATTTATGAAAAAATGCCGTCATGGCCACATCTTTCAGTCTTACTTATGGGGAGAAGCAAAAAGGCCGGCCTGGTCACCGCTGCGTGTGGTCCTGGAAGAAGAAGGCCGGATCAGGGCTGCAGCCTCCATATTAAAAAGGCAGATTCCCATCCCGGGAAAATCTTTTTTTTACTTGCCGCGGGGGCCGGTTCTTGAAGACTGGGGAGATGCCCGGCTTTTCAATGCTTTCATGGCTCACCTGCAGCGGCTGGCCCTCGCCGAGAGGGCGGTCTTCATCAAGATGGATCCCTGCCTCAGCGAGGGCGATGCTATCCCGGCAGAGATGCTGGATCAAAAAAGATTCAAACCGATCCGGGCTCATCACGATTTCGGAGGGCTGCAGCCCCGGTATACTTTTCGCCTGGATATTAGCGGCAGCCTGGACGAAATCATGAGTGCATTTCCCAAAAAGATCAGGTATAAAATCAAGTATGGAATCACCCGGGGCCTGACCTTTGACTCACCCGGAGAAGCAGGGTTGAACCCTTTCATGGAGATCATGCGCCAGGCCAGCCGGAGAGGAAATTTCGTTTTACGGAGTGCCGATTACTTTAGAAAACTATACCGGTTGTTGGCCGGGGATGACGCCATTAACCTGATCCTGGGTTACTACCAGGGGCAACCGATCATTGGCGGGATTACCCTCGCCTTCGGCGAACAGGCCTGGGCTGTGTACGGCGGGCAAATTGATAAAAGCCTGCATCTCTACGCCTATCATGCCCTGATCTGGGAGAGAATCAAATGGGCCAAGAGCAGGGGGGCCAGGTGGTTTGATTTTTACGGTGTGCCGGGAAAGGTGGAACCGTCGCACCCGCTCTATGGCCTCTATTATTTCAAGAAAAGTTTTGGCGGCCAGTTTTGTGCCTACATCGGTGAAATGGATCTGGTTCTGGTGCCGGGTCTTTACTGGCTCTGGTCCAATTGTTATCCCCTGGCCCGGGAGATGCTGCTAGCGTTTAAGAGGGGAGCCGGTAAATTTAACTACTTTACTGCGCGGCAAAAAATAGGATTTAACCGGGGCTAGCTTCCGATTCATTTTAAATTCCTCCTTTGACAAGAGCATGATCAATATTCATCGCTTGCTTAAGGATAAAGGTGCTTTAAGAAAACTTAACTCCATTATTTTTAAGGTTCAACTGGAGCAGCAGGGAAGCGGAAAAAAAAGGAGAATGCAAAAGAAGGGAACAGCGCATCGATACGACGGTGTTCTTCGCTTGCAAATCCCTTCCAGTGAAGAGCAGGGCTGATGTCTTCCCGTTGCTTTAAATTCATATACTATTACTGCTGAGTTTATTCGAAGCAGGGAAAGAGGGTGTTGAGCGTGCCGCAGAAAATGCTGGCGGTAATCTTTGGCGGTCGTTCCGGCGAGCATGTCGTTTCGCTGCGCTCCGCCGAGTCAATTATGAAAGCTGTAGATCGTGAGCGCTACCGGGTGATTCAGGTGGGGATTACGCGGGAGGGGCGCTGGATTACGGGGGATAGCGCCTGGCAGGTGCTCAGGGGTGAACGGCCCCTCTCTGAAGCGGCGGAGGCCGTTCTGTTAACCGATCCTTCCCGTCCCGGGCTGCTCAGCCGTCCGGCGGAAGGAGCGGCCTGGACTTTTCAACCGCTTGACCTGGCTTTCCCGGTGCTACACGGCCCATTTGGGGAGGACGGGACTGTGCAAGGCCTGCTGGAACTGGCCGGCATCCCGTATGTCGGTTCCGGGGTTTTGGCCTCGGCGGTGTCAATGGATAAAGTGGTTATGAAAATTTTATTCCAAAAATATCAGTTGCCGGTAGCCCCGTATCTCTATTTTTATCGCTGGGATTGGAAGCGCCGCAAGCGTGACCTGGCCGGCCGGATTGCGGCCGAGCTGGGTTATCCCTGCTTCGTAAAACCCGCCAACCTCGGTTCAAGTGTCGGTATTTCCCGGGTAATAGACGAAGAGTTTTTTTCCGCCGCTGTTGACGAGGCTTTGCTTTATGACGATAAAGTAGTGGTGGAAAAGGCCATCTCCGGGCGCGAAATTGAGTGCAGCGTGATCGGAGATCTCGAACCGCGTGCTTCCCGGCCCGGCGAAATTATTCCCTGCAATGAGTTTTACGATTACCGGGCCAAGTATCTAGATGATCGTTCACTTTTGATAGTGCCGGTAGAGCTGGGAGAGCAACTGGAAGAAAAAATTAAAGAGCTGGCTTGTGCCGCCTTTAAAGCGGTCGAAGCTTCCGGACTGGCCAGGGTGGACTTTTTCGTTAATACGGACGAGGGGCAGATTGTGATAAACGAAATAAACACCATCCCCGGATTTACTTCAATCAGCATGTATCCCAAGCTATGGGAAGTGAGCGGAATCAGTTATGGCGAGCTAATTAACCAACTGCTGGCGCTGGCCGAATCTCGCTTTCAGCGGCGCCGCGCATTGCGGACCGCGCCGCCGGAATAAGCTGCCATTGGCAGGAAATACGATCGCGCGTGTTGAAATCCATTTCTGCCGCTGGACAAGCCGGTTTAGAGCGGCTACGTTTAATCAAGCTTACGACATCCTTGCTGCTCTCCGGTGGATAGAAGGAGGTGGATCATGACAAAAGGGGAACTGGTCATGGTTGTTGATGATGAGCGCACCCTGGTGAAAGCGCTCAAATTTAATCTCGAGAAAGAGGGTTACCGGGTCGAGGAGGCATACAACGGGGAAGAAGCGCTGCAAAAAATATTTGACCTGAATCCGGATATCGTTGTGCTCGACCTGATGCTTCCCGGTTTGGACGGTTTTGATGTCTGCCGGGAGATCAGAAAAAAGCTCGATGTGCCGATCATTATGCTCACCGCCCGCGGAGACGATATCGACAAGGTGCTGGGTTTAGAGCTGGGGGCGGATGATTACATGACCAAGCCGTTTAATCCCCGGGAGCTGATTGCCCGGATCAAGGCCATCTTGAGGCGGAGCGGAGGCAAAGAAGAGGGGGCCAAAAAACATATCCAGATCGGCGGGCTGCAGATTGATCTGATGCAGCACCGGGTGCGCTTGAACAACAAAGAGATTGAGTTGACCGCCAAGGAGTTTGCCCTGCTCAGCTTTCTCGCTTCCAACGCAGGCCGGGTTTATTCCCGGGAGCAGCTATTGGAGCAGGTTTGGGGTTATAACTTTTTTGGCGATGCCCGCACTGTGGACGTGCATATCCGGCACCTGCGAGAAAAAATTGAGGAGGATCCAAGCAACCCCAAGTTGATTATTACGGTTTGGGGAACCGGTTACAAGTTTAGGGAGGAGCTTTAATGTTTCATTTTCATAGCATTCGCTCCCGTTTAACGGTTACCTTTTTGCTGATTATTTTCGCGGTAATGTTGATTATCAGCGTTTTTTTATATAATCGCCTGGAGAGCTACTACCGGCATAACCTGCAGGACAACCTCTCCCGCTCCGGTTTTTTGGCTGCAGATTTCGTGATCGGTTATCTGCGCGAACCGCCGGGCGAGATCGAGATTACGTTGAGTGAAATGGCGGAAAATTTTAGCGCACAATCAAGGGCCAGGGTCATCTTTATTGATCAGAACGGTATTGTGATCGGTGACTCGGTGCGGATCGGCGCCCTCTTAGGACAATATCTGGACCGTGCCGAAGTAGAGGCTGCCCTGCAGGGACAGGTGGGCAGCAGCATTCAATTTAGCGAGAAGACAAACCAGCATGTGATGCAGGTGGCGGTACCGGTTCAGGAAGAGGGAAACCCTCCCCTCGGGGCGGTCTTCCTGTCGGCTTCGCTGCAGGATATTTCCAATATTCTCACCGATGTGCGCCGTTTTTTGCTCGGTGCCACCATCCTGGCGGCAGCGGTAGTCGGCGGCGGTTCGGTGATCCTGGCGCGCCGTTTTACTGAACCGATTGAGCTGTTAACCACGGCGGCGCGCCACATGGCCGAGGGGAAGCTCGGCGAGCAGATCAAGGTCTCTTCCCGCGACGAGATTGGCCATCTTGCCGAACAGTTCAACGTGATGTCTGCGCGGTTGAATTACTATACCGGCAGCTTGAAAAATTTTGTGACCAATGTTTCCCATGAACTGCGGACACCGCTAACCTCGTTAAGCCTGCTCATCAAATCGCTGAAAGAGTATCAAATGGAGCCGGAGCAGCAGCAGGAATTTTATGAAGATCTTGATCGTGAGGTGGAGCGGTTAATCGCCCTGGTGAACGACCTGCTGGAGTTGACTAAACTGGAAGAAACCGGCGTTCAACATGAGCCGGTAGCCCTGGATCAACTGATTGGTGATATCGTGAAACAGGTATCGCCTCGTTTTGCCCGGCAGGGGGTGCAGCTAATCAGCGAACTCCCCGCCGAACCTGTTGAAATTTCCGGTTCACCGCTGCAGTTGCGCCAGGTCTTGCACAACCTTTTAGATAACGCTTTGAAGTATACCCCCTCCGGTGGATGGGTCCGGGTGTCGGCCTGGCTCGAAGCAGATGGGGTTGGGGTGAGCATCGAGGATACCGGTTGCGGCATTCCGCAGGAAGATCAGCCGTACATCTTTGAGAGATTCTACCGGGTGGACCGGGCCCGCTCGCGGGAGATGGGTGGAACCGGTCTAGGCCTGGCCATCGTTAAGGAAACAGTAACTGCCCATGGAGGCAAGGTTTGGGTAGAAAGCGAAGAGGGAAAAGGGAGCACTTTTTACCTTCTTTTCCCTCGTTTGGTAAAAGAGGGCATTATTAAAGATTATTAACATTATATTAATGTTTTAGCTGATAAAATAGAGTTATGATATTTCATCATACACCTTCCGGGAGGCATTTATGAAGCGATTAAGGCCGGTCTACTGGTTAGCGGCGGCAGTCATTCTGGTGCTGGCTCTGGTTGCCGGATTGATGGATCGGATTTTATCCCGGTTTGGTTCCGCCTCCCAGGAGGGGATGCCGGTGGAACCGAAAGTAAACAACGAAGAAAACAGTTTCGTTGACCTGTGGAGATCGGAA
>ERZ773359.2252-NODE-2252-length-24668-cov-4.993824_pt1 | contig 24668 bp, 26 predicted proteins | sample MGYA00374955_ERZ773359 | MGnify/ENA primary metagenome ERZ773359 (study PRJEB29098, sample SAMN04486028) | biogas fermenter metagenome | study: EMG produced TPA metagenomics assembly of the Biogas fermentation microbial communities from Germany - Plant 4 DNA1...
TGCCTTATGCCGAGAGCGAACTGGGCTTGAGTGCCATGGTAGCTGTCAATAGTCCGGAAGTCTTTGACAGCCATGCTTTAGCAGGTTACTTTTATAGCATTCTGGAGAGCCAAAAAGAAGATGACAGGAGTTTAGCTCTTTTGGGTTTAGCAGCGCTTAAACAGCCCGTACTTCTGCAAATCAATGACTACCTGCAAGAACCGAATCTAGAACCCGAAGTCAAGATCAATTTGGCCCTGGCCCTCTTGGAAATCGGAGACGGGGCTTATGCCGAGAAAGTGTACCGGGAGCTTAGGCAGGACTATGCCGAAGACCTTGGGGCTGTGACCAGGATTAAGGTGGCCGGCGATCAGGACGACATCGTGACAGCTACTAGCCAGATGGCTATGTTGGCGGCCCGCATGGATCAGCCTGAAAAACACGAACTCTATCAGTACCTGCTGGAAAACCCCGGTCAAGATATCCTCAACACGGTGGAACAAGTTCAAATCCTTAAATACAATTTAAAATACATGAAGAACTCTCCCGTAAGCTTTACTTATAACTTAAACGGTTCTCAGGTCACTAAAACTTTGCAGGACCGGGAGGTCTTTAAACTCACCTTGCTACCCGAAGACATATCAAAAATCAGCTTTAATTCAATAGAAGGTAAGGTGGGAGTCATAACCAAATATGCAGAAGCCTTTAAGGCCGGAGAAAAAGGGGTGGCCACCGATCTTGAACTCAGTCGCCACTACATGGTTAACGGTCAGACAACAAAAAGCATTAACCGTACAGATCTGGTCAAAGTAGTGATTAACTATAATATCGGGGACAGGGCACCAAACGGGATCTATGAAGTGGTGGATGTCCTGCCGACAGGCTTAAGCTATATCTCTCGTCCCTATGAATACAAGGAAAAACCTGATATTTACTGGAATTATCCCTCGGAAGTCAAGGGCCAGAAACTGACTTTTTTGGTTAGTAAAGACCGGCAGCAAATCACTTATTTAGCCCGAGTCAATTCACCGGGAGAGTTTATCTGTGAAGCCCCGCTTTTAAGCAATATCAAAAATAGCACGGTTTATACCGGCGGCAGCCAGGATAGGATTGTGATTAAATAATGCCTAAATTTTCAGCTTTAAAACAGGGCTACTGCTTACTCATCTTAGTCGTTGTTTTGCTGAGCTATGTTCTGTCAGCGGCCGGATGTGGCCTTAGGGCCCCGCTAGGAGACTGGAAAGATGCCGGACCTGAGGCCGGTGTCAAATCAGATACCAGGATTGTAGCTAAGAACGGGGAAGGGGTGGGGTTTGTCCCCAGCCACCCCAGTTTTATAACTGCTCAGGAACTTCATTCCTACCTTTCATTCCCCAAAGAAAAGAACTATGAGCTAAACGGGCAGATTATAAGTGCCGTAGTACCGCATCACCTGGTGGCAGGCCGACTTATTGCAGGAGTAATGCGAGAATTGGCTGTCCAGGACCCCGCCTTGCTAGTGATAGTAGGACCCAACCATGCCAATAAGGGAGGCCGGATTATTACCGGTTATAACGCCTGGCAGACACCTTACGGGATGGTGGCGGTGGATCAGGACGCAGTTTCCTGCCTTCTTAAGACAGGAACGGCTGTAATAAATGAAGAGATTCTTGCCAGCGAGCATTCCATTGGGGCGCTAGTTCCCTTTGTCCGCTATTTTTTGCCCCAGGCAAAAATTGTGCCGGTAATTTTACATCACGGTGTAAGCCTAGCGGAAGTGAAGCGGCTTTTGCAAGTCCTTAAACCTTACTTGGATCATGATGCCGTTCTCATCTCTTCCGTTGATTTCTCCCATTATTTGACCAGAAGCGAAGCCCAGGCCAAGGATCAAGAAACTTTGCGGTATATGCAAAATTTTGATTATTTAACTCTTATGCGCTTGGGTAACGATTATTTGGATTCCCCGGTAGCGCTTGTAGCTGCTTTTCTTAGGGCTCAAAACAAAGGAATTAGTGATTTTACGATTTTGGAGAATACAAACTCGGGTCTTCTTTTGCAAAATGACTTTATCGAGACTACCAGTTATTTTACCCTGGTGTTTACGGAAGAAGCTAAATAAGAACTCGGCAGTCCAAGTAATTTTTAAAGTGCAGTAAGATTGTGGTAAAATCAGTGGTAAGTAATGTTTTATTAAAAGTATCCATTAACTGAGGATAATAAAACAGGAATTATCAAACAGGATATATCAAGGAGGTACATATGGGTTATTCAATATTCCAAGAAACCATGGTGGACATGACCTACCAAGAAGTCGAAAAGGTTGCGGCCAGGAAATTACCGGTGCTGTTTCCAACCGCTGTTATTGAAGAGCATGGGCCACATTTGCCTTTAGGGGTGGATACCTATTTATCTTACAATCAAAGCAGGCTGGTTAAAAAAGGCTTGCAGGATTTGGGAATAGATTCTGTGATCGCTCCGCCCTATTATTGGGGAATAAACGTTGCTTCCGATGGATTTGCCGGTTCCTTTAGCGTCAAACCCGAGACTATGACTGCAGTATTGTGTGATTCTTTGGAATGTCTGAAAAAATGGGGATTTGACAAGATATTTATCCTTAACTTTCATGGAGATTTCAAGCATAATTCCGCAATCTTAGAGGCTGCTCGGAAAGCCTATGAAGAACTTGGTATCGGGGCTTATTTTCTTGCTTCGGAGACATTTTTGCAAAGAGCGGGTATTACAGAACAAAAACCTTATATACTTATCCATACGGGAAGCTACTCCGGGCATAAGAATAAAGAGTTACCGACGGAATATCTGGACATTCATGCCGGAAGTCTGGAAACCAGTCTTATGTTTAAGGATTTCCCTGATCTGGTAAACACTAAACTGGCTAAATCTCTGCCTTCTTCCATGACCACTATGCAGGGTTTAAAAATCTGGTCCCAAGGAGGAGATAAAGCTAAAGAAATTACTCCCCAGGGCTACCTAGGTCACCCGGCAGAATTCAGCCTGGAAGAAGCAGTTTTCTACAAGGAGCAACTTATAGCCACAATTTCCCAAATTATTAAAGACTTTTTAGACCGGAACTAAGTTTTCCTAAGGTTTAATAGTAACTTTAGTCCCCACAGGTACTTTATTGGCGAGTTCAATAATATCCTTGTTATGCATTCTAAGACATCCATTAGAAACCGCTTTGCCGATAGACTGAGGATTATTGGTACCATGAATACCATAATGAGCTTTGCTCAAACCTAGCCAGCGCGCCCCAAAAGGCCCTCCGGGATTATTCGTTTTATTGATAATTGTAAATACCCCGGTGGGCGTGGCAGTAGCAGCCTTACCAATGCCAACCGGATATGTTTTGACGGTTTTGCCGTTATCTAATAAATACAGTTGGCGTCTGCTTAAAGATACCACAATGGAATTGGCCATATCATCACCCCTTGAATAGTATATTCCCGGGACAAGAAAGGAGTTTACCAGGTAAATCCTTTCAATAATGGGTGGTTGATCCGCCGGTGGACGGGTGAGCATGACATTTCTTAAGAAAATTGCGTAGTATAGGGATAGAAAATTAATATACATGTTATTTTGATTTATGGGGAGTAGCGGGTGTGAGATGGAATTAGCGTTTTATGTAATTCTCATTGTTTTTTTACTGGTCAACATTACCAAGATTACCGTTTTCAATCTGATTATTGCGGGCCGAAGGCAATTTAGCTTCTTTTTATATAAATTTATCTATACCCTTATTTTTACTTTATGGTTCAAAGTCTGCCTGGTTTTGTATTATCCGGTGGGAATGAAAGTTTACTATGTACTGGAAGTACTATTTGTTTATGTTGGTATTTCCTATTTTAACTTTTATCATTACGTCCTCCATATTCGACAGAGTCTTAGGCTTATCCGGGAATCCTTGGAGTTGGTTCGATATAGGTCGGTTCCCAGGAGTTTTAACCAGCTTCTTGCTCTAATCGATTTGCCCTTAATAATTGCGTTCTTTGTGTTAAACCATCAAAGTCAGCTTACTGTTATTCGAATCGATTTACCGGCTATATTTTTAGCTTGCATCTTGCTGGTTCTAATGTTTGAACTCGGCCATGCCCGGCGCGGAAAATCCCTGCTGCATTTGCTTAAGGACTATCCGCAGAGCGAAATGGAGATTGTAGTCAACTATGGAACCTTAGTCAATATGCTGCTTGATTTTTGCCTTTTCTTTAATAAAGAGAAAATTAGGGATCAATTTGATTATGGCAGGCCGAAAATAATTGAAGGCGGGAAAAAACTGCAGCCTGAGCTAGGTTTGAGCCCCAATAATAGACCTAATATAATTGCTATTCAAGCGGAATCTCTGGATGCTAACGCCGTGAACTTACATTACCAAGGAAGTCCGGTGATGCCTTACCTTTATTCCTTAAAAAATAAAAGCATTCATTATCCCTATATGATGAACTACCATAAAGCAGGGGGAACTTCCGATGCAGAATTTTCCATTATCAACAGCGTCGAGCCGTTAAGCAATTATCCTTCCATTAAATTAGCGGGCTACCAAAACCCAAACTCTTTTGTCAAAATCTTAGCTGCTAACGGCTACCACACGGCAGTTTTCCATGGTAATGAAGGTAGTTATTACCATCGCCATAAAGCTTTTGCCAGTATGGGTTTCGCTAGATTCTATGACCTAAAAAAAATGGGACTTAATCATGTAGGCTGGGGGGCTCCGGACCATGAACTATTCGCTTTTATACTGGAAAAAATAAAAAAACAGACCGAACCCTTTTTCTATTATGTTATCACTATGAGTAACCACTGCCGCTTTACTAATGTGTTCAACTATTATCGGCATAAAGGTTTTGACCCCATCAAAAGCAAAGTACTTAAGCTTTATTACAATTCTTTATCCTATGTAGATGAGACAACGCGTTCTTTTATAGATAAGATTAGAATTCTGTCCCAAGAAAAAGATAGGGGAGAAGGGAAGGGGGCCCTCAGGAAAACCTATATTTTGTTTTTTGGGGATCACACTCCTGGTTTAAATAGGAAGATATACCGGGAAGCGGCTATGGAAATAGAAAACAGGCACCTGGAATTTGTACCTTTCTATATTCTTACTCCGGACGGTACAGTTTACCAAGAACCGAAAAAAGCGGCTTCTTTTCTGGACATTGGACCGACAATTCTTGACTTGGCCCGGATTGATACGTTATACACAACCTATGGGGAAAGTCTAATGCTGCCCCATAATATTTCGACCAAGATTCCCTATAGGGGTTATTGGTTTGACCGGGAACAACTTTATCAACAGATGAAAAATCAAGGAAAACAAAATCAAAATTGAATTGAGGTGGGATAATTGGTACCGACGAAAATCAAATATGGAATAGATGATAAGCCTCCTATATTACAGTTAATCGCTTTTAGTATTCAGTGGTTAGCCATAACTGTTCCGACCTTAATTATCGTCGGTAAAGTTGTAGCAGATATTCATTTCGGTAGTTCAGGAGAGCAAATAACATATTTGCAAAAGCTGTTTTTTGTGGCAGGCATTTCTTTACTTTTACAAGTTCTTATTGGCCATCGTATGCCTTTGGTCATCGGCCCGGCTACAGTTTTGCTTATCGGTATAGCCTCGGCAACAGGTAGCAGCTATGCTGCAGTTTATTCCTCAATCCTAATTGGAGGGTTAGTGCTGGCCATAATAAGTATTACAGGGTTATTTGCCCGGCTCAGAACTCTTTTTACACCCAGAGTAGTCGCCACTATCTTAGTATTAATTGCTTTCACTCTTACTCCCATGATTCTAAACCTTATAACGGCCTCCACTGAAAAAGTAAGCGTTTTTAGTAACCTTATATTTTCCTTCCTCTTTGTTTTGGCTTTATTTTTGGTGAACAAATATCTAAGGGGTATTTGGAAATCAACATTAATTCTTTGGGCTACGGTTTTGGGAAGTTTGGTTTACCTATTACTGTTTAAAAGCAGTTATTCATTTGCGGCGGAGGCCCCATTTCTGGCCGGTTTTTTTGACAGCATATCTTTTTCTTTTGATTTGGAGGTCGGTGTCCTACTCTCCTTTTTCATCTGCTTTTTAGCCCTCTCCATTAATGATTTAGGATCTATTCAATCTGTTGGTGAGATACTTAAACCAACTGATATGCCGAAGCGAGTTACCAGAGGAATAACGCTTACGGGAATACTTAACGTCTTGGCCGGTGTTTTCGGGGTTGTCGGGCCCGTGAACTATTCTTTAAGTCCCGGGGTTATTGCCTCGACAGGGGTTGCTTCCAGGTTTACGCTTGTTCCTACCGCCCTGGCCCTTCTGGGATTGTCGTTTCTGCCTAAAATTATTGCCCTGATGGGCAGTATACCTTCGGCAGTAATCGGCACGGTGTTAATATATATAATGTGCTCTCAGATTGCCGCCGGGCTTTTAGTTGCTTTTAACACTAAGGAAGCTTTTAGCTTTGAAAGCGGTCTGATTATGGGTTTACCGATTATGTTGAGTATAATTGTTTCTTATCTACCGCAAAGTGTGATAGGCACTTTCCCGGTGTCCTTGAGACCGATAATTGGGAATGGTTTTGTGGTTGGTGTGCTTGCAGTATTGATTATGGAACACATTATTTACCGAAAAAAAGAACAATCTTAACGGCTTTAATAGATAATCAAAATCTACAAATATTAAAGAATATTAACGGGTTTGGCCCTAAAACTAGAAAAAGAAAAAATTAAGAGAAAAAACAGAAAAAGAGAATGCCAATGCCAAGGAAACGAGTAGAACATACGATTGAACCTTATTTTAATGTTAATTCCAGAATTCTTATTTTAGGTACTATGCCATCTCCCAAATCCCGGGAAGCAGGATTTTATTATGCTCACCCTCAAAACCGTTTTTGGCGAGTACTGGCGGAAGTGCTAGCTGAAAAGCCACCGGTGACAATTGAAGAGAAAAAACTTATGCTGCGCCGGCATCGCATTGCTTTATGGGATGTGCTAAAAACGTGCGAAATCCGAGGTGCGGACGATAACAGTATTCGTAACCCAATTGTTAATGATATTCAAACCATTTTGTCCCAGAGTGCGATACAAGCGGTTTATACTACGGGGAAAAAGGCTACTTCCCTTTACAACAAATACTGTTATCCTAAGACCGGGATGGAAGCGGTTTACCTTCCTTCCACCAGCCCGGCCAATTGTGCCCGGTATAGCTATGAAGATCTTGTCAAGGCTTATCGGATTATTCTTGAGCATCTTAGCAGCGTTTAGGAAAGGAATTGTTCTGAGGAAGAGGGGAGGCTGAAGGAAAGTAATGAATTATTGGTTTGCTTTTGTTTTAACTTTGCTGGCCGGACTTTCTACCGGAATAGGCAGCATACTGGTGTTTTTCACTAAAAGAGACAACACGAAATTCCTTTCAATTGCTCTGGGTTTTTCTGCCGGTGTCATGATTTATGTTTCTATGGTTGAGATTCTTCAGGAAGCAAAGGTAACGTTAATTCAAGCCGTGGGCGAGGTAAACGGTTCTTGGTTAGCAGTGGGGGCATTTTTTGCCGGTATTTTATTAATTGCCGTGATTGACAGGCTGGTACCTTCGGAAGAAAATCCCCATGAAGTATGCAGTACTACAGAACTAAAGGGCATACACTCTTCCCCGACGGAACAAACCAAACTCATGCGGATGGGAGTTTTTACGGCTCTAGCCGTAGCGATCCATAATTTTCCGGAAGGATTGGCTACCTTTACTGCTGCTTTGCAGGATCCAAAGTTAGGTGTTGTTATTGCCGTAGCCGTAGCTATTCATAATATCCCGGAGGGTATCGCCGTGGGAGTACCTGTTTTTTACGCTACAGGAGACAAAAAGAAAGCCTTTCGACTTTCTTTTCTTTCCGGGTTATCTGAACCCTTAGGAGCATTAATCGGCCTGCTCATACTTTATCGGTTCCTAAATGATGTGGTTTTCGGGGTGCTTTTTGCGAGTGTGGCCGGCATTATGGTCTTTATTTCTCTGGACGAATTATTGCCTATGGCCAGGGAGTACGGGAAAGCCCATTTGGCCATTTACGGTTTAATTGCGGGCATGATGGTTATGGCCCTCAGTTTGCTGCTGTTTATATAAAGTTATGTTACGTTAACTGCTTATTTTATTACCGGGGCTTCCGTATTTTTCTAATAGAGCTTTTTTACTGATCCAGACAATTTTCGGCCTTTGACCAAGGCTTGCTGTCTTTCTAGCCTGGTCGGAAGGGTGATAAATCCGCATAATAATTTTTTGCAGCCAGCCAATCAGCCGGCCACCACGGTTGGGGTATTCCTGGACGTTAAAGCCGAAAGGCTTGACACCGCGGTTTATCATGGTGACGCCTAGGTAGACCTTAATGTTTTGATGATCGGGATGGGTGGAAATATAATTAATTAAGGCCGGAAACGAGCGCCGAGCCAGTTTTATGGCTCTGAGGCTTGTTTTTTGGGAATCCGTACCTACGGCTTGAAAACGGATATTGTCGAAATGAATTTCCCCTACAAGATCCCCTTTAGTAGCCACGACTTTATCTTCTTCGATCAAATCCGGTCCTTTATAGCGGGTTAAACAAAGACGGAACAGGTTGTTATCGTCTATTCTTTTAATATGGTAAATTCTAGCATAAAGATGTTCCCATTTTTCCCAAATCCGAAAAACGAGTTTTCGTCGCCAAGACCAGTTAGGAAAAGATAGGGGTACAATTGGCAGTTTGCGGTCTTTTCTAATGCGGGTGCATAATTCATCGAGACAGGCTAAAGTGTTTTCGGGGGCACCCGGTTCGCCGCCGCTATCATGAAGCAAGATAATGGTGCCTTCGCGGGCCCGCTTTACTATTCTGTCCGCTATCTGGCGGGGTAGCCTTTTCGCTTGCCAGTCCAAGCCATGGGCGTTCCAAACTACTATTTTTTTTCGTCTGCTTAAGCTCCAGATGTATAAAGCTAAATTGCATCCTCCCCAGGGAGGCCTGATATATTCGGGTTCATTTCCGGTAATGTTTTTAATGCTTTCTATTCCTTTATCCCATAGTTTCCAGGTTGTCCAAGGTGAAAGTAACCAAGCATGACGATGGGTATAATTATGGCAGCCAATAATATGCCCCTCGTCTCTTATTTGTTTGACAAGGGCAGGATATTTTTCTGCTTTTTCTCCCACCAGGAAAAAACAAGCTTTTATATTTTGCCGGGCGAGGATTTCCAGCAGGCGCGGCGTGTAACGAGGATCGGGCCCGTCGTCAAAGGTAAAGGAAACGCCAGGAGAAAACTGGCGTTTATGGGAACCAATCCCCAGGAAATGAAGAAATAATTCCGGTATGAGAAAATAGACGCATATAAGTAGAAAAATGAACAAAGAAATATAAAGCAGGGCGGTATTCATTATGTATCATCCTCCTTGGCTGTGCTGCGTGGGCTGTACTGCGTGGGCTGTACTGCGTGGGCTGTGCTGCGTGAGCTGTGCTGCGTGCTGCTGGAGGAATGTTAGCTGGAATTGCCGGAAAAGGTGATTTTTTTTGAATAATGTTTAGGAAACACAGGTAGTTGTATGATTATCTCCATTAATTTTTGCCAGGCAGGGCATTCGATTTGATTATAATAGGATTCAACCCTATTGTGCCACATGTTTTTTTCTTTTTCATTATAGAAAAATTGATCGAGCTGGCGGGGTACGGAAGTTTTAGGATCCAAAAGATAAATGAGCTTTTGTTTGAGCAAATATTGCTTATTGATCTCTTCCTGTCCCGGCAGACAGGAATGGGTAAAGATAGGAAGCCTTTTGCAAAGGGCTTCGCTTAAGGTTACGCCCCCTGGTTTGGTTATAATGGCGTGGGCTTGATTGTACAGGGTATTCATAGTTTCCCGGGAAGAAATATAAGACAAAGGCTTTATATTATTTTTCTTTAAAGAAGCTATTTCCTTATAAAGCTTATTATTTTTGCCGCAGAGAACAGAGTAAACATAATTATCATCTTCATGCAAATTATCAACTAGGTTTTCGATATCTCCCAAACCTCCGTTACCGCCTGAGATCAATATCTTATAGGGAGGATGAGGTGGAAAGAAGTCTCTGGGCTGGAAACATTCATCAATGGGAATTCCGGTTACAAAAATATTGGCACTATTGATACCGTAGTTGCTTATTAGCTGGGAGCGGATATCTTGATTAGGCACGAAGTGATAATCAATTCCCTCAATGCCCCATAGCTTATTAATAAAAAAGTCGGTATAAACATTGATGACCGGAGGGGTAGAAATCCCGGAGCGCCGCAGTCTGCTAATAAGAAAAGATGGGAAGGCCTGGGTGCAAACAATTAAATCAGGCTGTTCTTCATTAATTAGTACTTTCATCTTATCTAAAAATTTAGCCTCATACCAATTAAAATGCTTGGAAGATTTTGAAGGATACACAAAATAACGATAAAGAAGTTCAAAGGATTGGGGAGCATGATCAATCCATGTTAGGTAAGTTATGCGAAAAGCTTTTTCCAAGAGTTTATCGGCGTAACTGAAGAAATCAATTTTCCGGCATTCAATATTTGCAATTCTCTGCTCAAGAGAACGTATTAGGGCGTCGGCCACTGTATGATGGCCGGTATTTATTTGCAGAAAAGGCAAAAACAATACTTTCACATTGACTTCCTTCTTTCGAATCCGATATTACTTGTCCTTTCTTCTTCGTGCTCCTGGTTTTTCTGTAATTAATTTTAAAGTATTTAAGTTTAAAGAACAAGTAGCATAGTTTTACCTTAATATCCTTATATCCATATTTTAATACCCTTATATATATTTTAACCATATAATTGCCAAATACTTCTCGTTTAGATAAAAAGTATACAGTAAATAATGTTTATACCAAAGAAAATTTGGGAGTGTAGGAATGATCAGAAAAAAGAATAAATTAACAAAATATACCACCATGATTGCCACAGTCGCTACCACTGTACTGGCTATAACGGCCTTAATCACAGTATATATTACAGTATCGGCCTGGAAAGAGGAGAGAGAAGCAAATCGGCCTTATTTTACCTTTCAAGACTCACCGGAGGTTGTAGATTATGAATCGCCGGAGTTTGAAATTAAATTTACAAATGTAGGAGAGCATCCTGCCATTAGACTCTGGAGTAAATCAATTGTGATTAATGCGGACTTAAAATCCAAACCAATTGCTATTGATGAATATGCTTTAGTAAATGATATTCCTAAAAATGCTTCTGCAACCCTGGTAATTGAATCAGATACCCTAAAAAAGCAAACTGCCGAGGGAACAGTGTCTCCAATTTTTGTGGTTATTGTTTTAAGATATGAAGATCCTATTATTGACGAGCAATTTGAACAGCTTCTTTATATAAAATGGAATGGTATGGAAGATGGGAAGCTACTGGGCACTACCCATGCGGAAGAGGAAGAAAAACAAAAAATTAACAAGTATTTAAAGCAGCATAGAATCAATTTTTAGACTGGGCCTTTCTCCGGGAAGGAATAGGGGATATAATGTCGAATACGGAAGAAAGTAAAAACTAAGACCGATAAAATAAAACAATAAGGCACTAAATATAGATCTAGTTTTTGACGGCAAGAAAGAGTTGAATAATAATAACATGATTGAATTTTCGGATTGTAGTCTGTTTTACCTTCAAGAAAATACAAAATTGCCAGTGTACGACAAGTTTAATTTGACAATCAACAAAGGTGAAAGCGTTGTTTTAATTGGCCCTTCAGGTTGTGGAAAAAGCACTCTTTTGTATATGTTAGCCGGTCTCTTAAAGCCAAGCGCCGGCCAAGTTATTGTCGAAGGGCAAAAGATAGATAAGCCCCGTCAATCAACAGGGTTTATTTTGCAGGATTATGGACTATTTCCCTGGCTTAATGTAGTAGATAATATCGGCTTGGGGCTAAAAATTCGGGGCATACATAAAAAAGAAAAAGAATTAATGATTAAACAAATTCTTGAGGAAATGGGGCTGGCGCCATTTGCAAGGCATTACCCCGGGCAATTAAGTGGGGGTCAGCGCCAAAGAGTAGCTTTGGCCAGAGTTCTTACCCTGAAACCGGATTTACTGCTGATGGACGAACCCTTGTCTTCCTTAGATGCCTTAACCAGGGAACGTCTCCAAAATCTTTTGCTGGAAATCCAACAGAAGGAGCAATTGACTACGGTTTTGGTAACTCACGATATTGAAGAGGCTATTTTTTTAGGGAGCAGAATAATTGTTCTTTCCGGAGAATTACCTACCCGTATAATTGGTGATCTATCTAATCCTATGGTGGGGACCAAGGATTTTCGTACTACGGACAACTTTTTTAAATTAACCATTAAAGTCCGCGAGCTTTTGGAAAGAGGGTTGGAACCAGCATGAAGTTACAGAAGGCATTGCGGACAAGCAAGGGCTACGTAGGAGCGTTTTTATTCATTATAATATTCTGGCACTTGGCGGCAATATTAATCAATTTGCCTATCCTGCCTACTCCGGGGAAGGCTTTGGCAGCTACCTGGAGACTTTTGCAAGGTGAACTAACCGGGCATTTATTGATTAGCACCTATCGGGTATTGGTTTCTCTGCTTATTTCCTTCCTGCTGGGAGTGCCCTTAGGCCTGTGGATGGGCTACTCGTCCCGGGCTGATAGATTACTGGCCCCGATAGTTTATTTAACTTATCCCATTCCTAAAATTGTGTTTCTGCCTTTAATTCTTTTGTTTTTGGGTTTAGGAGATAGCTCCAAAATATTTTTACTCACCCTGATTGTCTTTTATCAAATTTTAGTTACTACCAGAGATGCAGTCCGTAAGATTTCTGTGGAAACTATAGATTCCCTTCGTTCTTTAGGAGCTACGAAAAGGCAAATATATAAATATGTTTTATGGCCTGCTTCTCTGCCTGATGTTTTGACCGCTTTGCGTATTAGCACGGGGACAGCGATTGCGGTTTTGTTTTTTGCGGAATCCTTTGCCACATCCAAAGGTTTAGGCTATTTTATCATGGATGCCTGGGCCCGTTCTGCACCGGATGAAATGTTTGCGGGCATACTGATAATGGGTCTTTTGGGAGTAGTGTTATTCTTCGCGATCGATGTTTTGGAACATGTATTCTGCAGATGGCAAAAATTAAAAAAGCAGTAGGGCGGGCTAATTGAGGGTTTGCTATTTTTGTAAAATCTACTATACTAAGAAAGTAATAGATATACATTCGGCCATAATATCCGATTTTTTAATTGAAGCTACTGGCATAAGGATTGCTTTAAACAAGATGTTGGGTTTGAAGCGATTTTTAATTCTTTAAATTCTATAACTCTTAAATAATTTTATTCTTGGGGGGTAACTAAAATAGATACTTCTAATGTTTCATCTAATTTTATTCATAATATCATTCGTGAAGACTTAAAAATGAACAAAAACGGCGGCAGGGTACATACCCGTTTTCCGCCCGAGCCTAATGGTTATCTTCATATTGGACATGCCAAATCTATTTGCTTAAACTTTGGAACGGCCGAAGAATTCGGTGGGTTATGTAATCTAAGATTTGATGATACCAATCCCAGTAAGGAAGAAACAGAATTTGTAGAATCCATTAAAGAAGATGTACGTTGGCTTGGTTTTACATGGGAGGACAGGCTGTTTTATGCTTCAGATTATTTTGATCAGCTCTATGAATTCGCTGTCCAGCTTATTAAACAAGGCAAGGCCTATGTCTGTGATTTGACGGCGGAGCAAATAAGAGAGTATCGCGGAACTCTTACTAAGCCCGGGAAAGAAAGTCCATACCGCAACCGCTCGATTGAAGAAAATCTTGATCTTTTTACCAGAATGAAAAACGGTGAGTTCTCCGATGGAGCCAAAGTTTTAAGAGCTAAGATTGATATGGCTTCTCCTAATCTTAATATGCGAGATCCTGTAATATACAGGATTATGCATGAGCGCCATCATCGTACAGGAGATAAATGGTGTATTTATCCAATGTATGATTTTGCTCACCCCTTATCTGATGCTCTTGAAAATATTACTCATTCCATCTGTACTTTAGAATTTGAGGACCACCGGCCTTTATATGATTGGTTTGTGGATAATCTAATCACAGGTGATAAACCGAGGCAGTATGAGTTTGCGCGCTTGAATTTAACCAAAACCATTACCAGCAAGCGTAAGCTGCGCCGGCTAGTGGAAGAGGGTTATGTCCAAGGTTGGGACGACCCCAGAATGCCCACAATTGCAGGCTACCGTCGCCGGGGATACACGCCGGAAGCAATCCGCGATTTCTGTAATAGAATTGGAGTGGCCAAAGCTAACAGTACGGTAGATATTGCTTTGTTGGAACATTGTTTAAGGGAAGATCTAAATCTTAAAGCCCCAAGAGTAATGGCTGTTTTGGACCCGGTTAAGGTAGTGATTACTAACTATCCTGAAGGCCAAATTGAAAAACTGGAGGCTGAAAACAATCCGCAAGATCCCGAAGCCGGTTATCGTCAGGTTACCTTCTCGCGCACCCTGTTTATTGAACGGGAAGATTTTATGGAGAATCCTCCTAAAAAATATTTTCGCCTTTCTCCGGGCAAAGAGGTAAGGCTTAAACATGCCTATATCATTAAGTGTGAACATGTCGTAAAAGATGAAGAAGGCAGGGTTATTGAAATACACTGTACTTATGATCCTGATACTAAGAGCGGCGGTCCGGCCGCCGGCAGAAAAGTAAAAGGAACTCTTCATTGGGTATCAGAAGCTGAAGCCATTGACGCTGAAGTGCGTCTCTATGATTATTTATTCCTGGATGATGAACCTCAGGATAACCAAGACGGCGAAGATGAGCTTGAAGATAGATTTGAGGATGAATTAAATGAGAAGAATGAGGAGGTCGATGATTTCCTAAGTAAAATCAATCCCCATTCTTTAAAGGTTCTTAAAAATTGTAAAGTTGAACCATTATTAAAGAACGCTTTACCCGGCAGTAAATTCCAATTCCTCCGTCAAGGATATTTCTGCGCCGACCTCAAGGACCATAGTTCCCAAACTCCGGTTTTTAATAGAATAGTCGGCCTAAAGGACAGCTGGGCGAAAGCAAATCGGAAATAGTTAGGAGGTGCTTCCTGACTTCCGACTCTTCGTACGAACTTTTAGGAGAATTAACTAATGTCAAATGAGAAAAAAGGAATATCTGCAATATTTACTTCACTTTTAATTTGGGGATTTCTCCCCATTTATTGGAAGCAAATTGTCAATGTTACCCCAGTTCAGATTTTAGCCAATCGTATAATATGGTCCTTTGTCTTTGTCTTTGTGATTATACTTTGGCAAAGAAGATGGCAAGAATTCTTTTCCCTAAAAAGAGATAAAAATGTGCTCTATCTGATTATAAGTGGATTTGTAATCAGCCTGAACTGGGGCACTTTTATTTATGCTGTAAATACAGGGCATATCGTGGATGCCAGTTTAGGGTATTATATTAATCCTTTACTAACGATTTTATTAGGAGCCATAGTTCTTAAGGAAAAACTAACAGGTTTGCAAATTATGGCGGTTATTTTAGCTGCCGGCGGTGTGGGGGTAATAACTTTGAGTTATGGGAGTGTTCCCTATATTGCCATTATCCTGGCCGTTTCTTTCTCTACTTATAGCTTGTTAAAAAGAATGGTTAAAACCGAAGTTGTTATGGGCCTGGCGGCGGAAACCTTTGCAGTTTTGCCCCTTGCAGCCGGTTTTTTGATCTATGTACGTTTAAACGGTCAACCGGTATACGGGCATCTGGGCCTTGTTGAACTGCTCTTTTTACTTGGCAGCGGTATAGCTACTGCCGTGCCCTTATTACTTTTTTCCTATGGAACTAAAATCATATCCTTAACCACTGTAGGCTTTCTGCAGTATTTATCACCTACAATAAGTCTTTTTCTGGGCATTTTCTTATACCATGAACCTTTTACCTTCATAGAGGGGATAACATTTTTATTGATTTGGGCAGCCTTGATCATTTATTCCATTTCCCAAGTGAAAGAATACTCCAAACATAAAAAAATTGACGAAGGAGGAACGGTCGGATGAAAATTTTAGTTGTAGGTTTAGGTGCTTTGGGAACAGTGTATTCCTGCCTGCTTAGTAAAGCCGGTCACGAAGTCTATGGGCTTGCCAGGGAGAATTCTTGTGATCTTATCAATAACAATGGCGTCAAGGTGTTTGGTATTTGGGGAGAGCATCATGCTTATTTACAAAAGACGGTATCCGATCTTTCCTTATTAAAAGAAATTGACTGGGATATGGTAATTGTTACCGTTAAGTCTTTTCAAAACGCAGATGTGCTTCCGGAGTTAAAAGATCTGATTAAGGAACAAACTTATTTGTGCTTGCTGCAGAATGGTTATGGTAATTATGATCTGGCTTCCCATTATGTGCCCAAGGAAAATATAATTGTGGGGCGAGTAATTTTTGGAGCTGAAACCTTGGATAAGGCAATATCAAAAGTAACTGTCTGTGCCGACGATGTTATGCTCGGCTCTCCGGAAAATCTTATTCCTATGAGTACTCTGGAAAAGTTTGCTTCCTTGTTTGATCAGGCTTTAATTCCGACCAAAGCTACGGACAGGATAATGGAATATGTATGGGCCAAGATTATTTATAATTCAGCCTTAAATCCTTTAGGGGCTTTGTTTGAGGTGCCCTATGGGGACCTGGCGGCTAATGAGCATACCAGAGCTATGATGAATGAGATTATAAAAGAAATCTTTATTTTATTAGAACGCATGGGGCAAAAAACATTATGGCCTGACAAGGAAAGCTACTATGAAGCTTTTTATGGTCAGTTGGTTCCGGTTACGGCAGCTCATCATGCTTCCATGCTGCAGGATATTGAGCGAGGACGCAAAACGGAAATAGAAGTTTTAAACGGAGCTGTCGCTCGTTTGGCTAAGGAATATGGTACCCAGGCACCAATGAATGAGTTTTTGACTAAAATAATAAAAGCCAAAGAAACCTTAAGGTTTAAAGGGCATTAACCTCTAAACTATGCTTAAACAGGAGACAAAAAATGCATATGAGTATTAGTGACAAACTGGGCAGACAAATTGAGTTTATCAAGGAAATAGATAAACTGAAAACAATCTACCGTCAATCCGTAATAGCCGACGGCAGCAGGGAAGAAAACGATGCCGAACACTCCTGGCATTTAGCGGTAATGGCCATGGTTTTACATGAGTATGCCAATGATCCCCAACTTGATCTTTTAAAAGTCATCAAAATGGTGCTTATTCATGATATAGTGGAGATCGATGCCGGTGATACTTTTATTTATGATGTTGAAGCAAATTTAAGTAAATTGGAACGGGAGGAAAAGGCGGCTCGTAGGATATTTGGAATTCTGCCTAAGGAACAAGAGTTAGAATTTTTAAACCTCTGGCGAGAGTTTGAAGCCCAACAAACAGCGGAAGCAAAATTTGCTGCCGTAATGGATCGACTGGAACCTTTACTTTTAAACTCCTTAACTAAAGGGCATACCTGGAATAAATATGGTATTAAAAGCGATACGGTCTTGGAAAAAAACTTGCATGTTAAAGAAGGCTCGGTAGAAATCTGGCATTATATCAATGATTTAATCGCTGACTGTATAGAGAAGGGGATTTTAGAACGATAAATGCAAGGTAAGCCATGAGAAAATATCAAATTGAAATAAGCAAGAAGCATTCCGATTAAGGAATGCTTCTTTGCTGCCTATACTAAAGCTACTAAATTTTCTTTAAACAGTTAGATCCTCTGACCGCTTTTCAGTTGCTGCTCAGCAAACTGAACCATACGCTTGGTCATGTAACCGCCAACAGTTCCGTTTTCACGGGACGTACGGTCTCCACCAAGAGTTGCACCAAGTTCATTGGCAATTTCATATTTGAGTTGCTCTAAGCCATTTTTGGCTCCTTGTACTGCAGGTTGATTTGAATTTCTTTCACCAGGCATGTCGTTTTCCCTCCTTGAAATTTTAATATTCTAATTTTGGGAGTCGATCTTATTATTTGCCTTAATATCTTTATTACTCAGGTAATTGTTGCATTTTAGAAACGAAACAACCAAATATGGAATTTTTTAAAGTCTAAAAGAACGGAATATATTTTTAGAAAAAAATTTAATTTTACATCAGGATTCCAAGGATGTCAACAAAAATTTGCTTTTTTCTTTGTGTTATGCTATAATGTCTCCACAACCGTATTTCATTTCCAGCGCAGTAAATCTTGCAAGCAGAAAGGAGATCGGGCTTTTTTATATCTCTTTTGATCAGAAAAAATTAAAACAAGTGAAAGGAGCTATTATGTCTATCTTAAAAGGAGAAGTACGTAGTTTAAATAGAAAAGCTAAACACCTTAGAAACGAAGGAATTATTCCAGGGGTTTTGTATGGGAAAAATCTAGATCAATCTATTAGTCTTCAGTTTCCCCAAAAAGAAGTTCTAACATTTTTAAAATCGAATTCTAAAGGCAGCATAGTGGAGTTGCAGGTAGGAGAAGAAAAATATAAGGCTTTGTTTAAGGAAGTTACCTACGCTCCTGTTACCGGAAATATTGAACATCTAAATTTTCAAACCCTGGTGGAAGGAGAAAAAATTACCAATACGGCAGCAGTTGTGCTTATTAACAGAGAAGAAGTTAAAGAGGGAGTAATTCAACAGACTTTATCTGAGATTTCTTATAGAGCACTTCCTTCGCAGTTGATTGAAAAGATCGAAATTGATGTTAAAGACCTGAAACCAGGTGACAGTATCTTTGTTTCTGATCTTGATATAGCTAAAGATGAAGCTTATGAAATAAGAAATCCACTAGATAGTTTAATTGTATCCGTTTTGGAACCCAAGACGACCGTAGTTGAGGATGTAGAGGAGCCAGAAGAAAGCGAAGGCGGCAATCAGGAACAATCATAAACCTGAAGTTTTGAAAACTTACGGATGTGATAATCGTGGGGACAGCGGGATGTTTTCCACCTGAAAATTGATTGTCGGTCTCCTTTATTGCGACGAAGGCTTGGCTAAAGTTATAGAAAAAAAGCTGGAGTCATTATTTGGAAGAATAGATTGCCGATCTTCCGTATATAGATTTTCCGATATTTCAACTTATTACGATGCAGAAATGGGAGGCAAGGTTAACAAATATTTTTTTAGCTTCGAAACTTGTGTTGATCCTTCGAGGCTTGTAGAAATCAAATTAATGACCAACGACATAGAAAAAGAGTATTCCAGACATGGGTTTAGAAATATAAATCTCGATCCTGGTCTAATGGGCCATGGTAGGTTAACCTTAGCTACCACCAAAAATGCTCCGCACAGAGTACCGCTTCACAGTGGAATATATGCAGAGATAACCCTTTTTTTCGCAAGAAAGGATTGGCAATCTCTACCTTGGACATATATGGATTTTAAAACTGACGAGACGAAGTCTTTTTTACGTGAAGTAAGAACGATTTATCTTAAACAACGCCAAAGCAAGTAAGTTAAACTTAGGAAGGAATAAGCAGCATGGAAAGTATGGGTCCAAGTAAAACTTCAAATTCTTCCGTCAATGGTATTGATTCAATTAAAGAATATTTAACTGTTGCGGGTGAAGCACCGCTTTTGACTAAAGAACAGGAAATAGAACTAGCCAAAAGAATAGAGGCCGGGGATGAAGAAGCACGTGAAGAGATGATTTGTTCCAATCTTCGCCTGGTAGTTAGTATTGCCAAGCGGTACACTAATACAAATTTTCTCTCTTTCCTTGATTTGATACAAGAGGGGAATCTGGGACTTATCAAAGCCGTTGAACGCTATGATTACCGAATGGGATACCGTTTTTCGACATATGCTACATGGTGGATACGTCAGGCAATCACTCGTGGAGTGGCCGATACGGATCGTACAATACGCCTACCGGTGCATATGGGGGAAACTGTCCGCAAAATTATTCGTACCGCTAATCAAATGGAACAACAGGGATGTAAGTACGATACAAAAAAGATAGCCGAAAAACTTGGATTATCGGAAACAAAGGTTAAGGACGCTTTACGCTTTTCAAGTCATCTTGTTTCTTTAGAGATGCCGATAAGCGATGATAATACCAGTGTGTTTGGTGATTTCCTTGAAGACAACGAGACCATTTCCCCGGAAGAGAATGCCATGGAAGTCTCGCTGCAAATGGAATTGGCGAAGCAAATGGAAGCTCTTAGCGAGCGAGAACGGAAAGTCCTGGAACTCCGTTTTGGGCTTTATCAAGGTAGGCGGCATACGCTAGAAGAGGTGGGCAACTATTTCGGAGTGACCCGCGAGCGTATTCGTCAAATTGAGTCCAAAGCACTTCGAAAGTTGCGGCGTCCTAATCACAGCAAATATCTAAAGGATTTCGTGCTTTAATCTTATGACTAAAGGGGCTGTGTGAAATTAAGATTTCACACAGCTCTTTGTTGTTAAGAATGCTAGTTTATAAAGAAAATGTTTAAGTCCTGCGAACTATTAAGTTATAATAATAGAAAAGCTAAAAATCCTTAAATATGTGCCAGAAAATTTAAAAGCAAAAAATAAAACTAAATTATCGGAGACAGTTAATGCAGAAATTATCCAAGAAAGTATTATTATTGAATATAATCCTCACCCAGGCTATACTGCTTGTGGTTGCCGTAGCAATTAAATTCTTTTGGGCGCCACATATTTCGCTGCATTTATTGCTGGAAACAAAGATCACCCCCGGCATTATAGCGGTATTATTGCTGGGAACTTTACTTTTGCTTTTATTGCAGCTTTTATTTTATAAATGTGTTCCCCGGCATGAATTAGCGGAGGAACTTAACCGCATGCTGATGGAAAAGTTTTCCCTAACCGAACTTTGCTTTATATTTTTTACGGGGGCTTTGGTCGAGGAATTCTTGTTTCGCTTTTTGCTGCAATCCTTGTTAGGAATTACGCTCACCAGTCTTATTTTTGCTTTGATTCATGTGAGGTATATTTCAAAAAAGTATATGTTGTTAGAAGTATTCCTTCTGAGTATTATTCTTGGTATTATTTTTGAAATAACCTCAATGCTTTATGTTCCAATTGTTTGTCATTTTATGCTCAATATTCTGACGGCTCTGCTTATTAAAAAAGGATTTATTACTCTTGACCCCAAAGTTTAATTACTTCATGCATGTTGATATAATTGCTGTAAAGGTTTCGTTAAAACTGACAAAAAAGAGGGTGCAAATTCTTGGCCGATCTTTGGAATTTATTTATTGCTTTTTTAAGAGCCAGCAACCTTGGCTTCGGTGGCGGCCCGGCTATAATCCCATTAATTCAGGCCGAAGCGGTCGACAGATATCATTGGCTAACTAATGCTCAGTTTGCGGATGTCATAGCTGTTACTAATGCCCTTCCCGGCCCCATAGGAACTAAAATCGCCGCTTACATCGGCTACCAAGTTGCTTCCTGGCCGGGCGTTATTGTGGCCCTTATAGCGACGATTATGCCTACGGTTTTGCTGTTAATTTTTTTGGGTACTTTACTTTCCAAATATGCTAATTCCCAAGCATTACAAGCCATGTTGACCGGTGTGAAGCCTATTATTACTGCTCTTCTTCTAATTGTTGCCTATCAAATGGCGGTAGATGCTTTTCACATTACCCAAGCCTTAGATTATATCACGATTGTTATCGCTGCTGCGGCTGCCGTGGCCTTATACTTTTTTAAGATTCATCCTAGTATTCTGATCCTGTCCTCTTTAGTTTTAGGATATTTTATTTTTTAATAGAGTAGGTTTGATATAGGTGAAAACTATTTGGGATCTTTTTCTTGCATTTTTACGAGCCAGCAATTTTGCTTTCGGTGGGGGAGCATCTGCAATTCCCTTAGTCAAAAGGGAAGTAGTAACTAAATATCAGTGGCTTACCAATGATGAGTTTGCAAATTATTTGGCTATAGCCAATTCTCTGCCGGCCCCTATCCTTACTAAGTTAGCCGGCATGATTGGTTTTAAAGTTAAAGGCTGGTTGGGGGCGCTGGTCGCCATTTTGGGTGCTATATTGCCGACCACGCTTATAGTAGTCGCTTTAGGAGGGTTAATTCTTAAATATGCCCAATCCCCTGCTTTGGAGGCTATGCTGAAAGGAGTAAGACCCGTGGTGGCAGTTCTATTGCTGCAAACAGCAATAGAAATCGGAAAGGATTCCTTGACACATAAAGCCACTTGGTTACTGGGGATTGCAGCGCTCTTAATTATGTTCTTTTGGCCCATTATTCATCCGGCTTTTTTGGTCCTCGCTTCCATGCTTTTGGGCTATATTTTATTTAGAAAAAAGAACCAATAAGACTATATAAAAACAGGAATCAGAAATTAGCCCTGTTTGGCGTCATAATAAGCAAAGCAAATAACTAATTTAATAATCAACTAATCAACTAAGCAACTAAGCAAATAAGCAAATAAGTACATACGCTTTAGCGTCCTGTAGAGGGGGGACTTGAGGAGTGAACGAGGTGTCGTTCGATCAGATTTATGAAGAGCTTTTTCCTGCCGTTTATCGCTATGTTTGCCTGCGGATTCCCGCTTCGGATATTGAAGATGTTACAGCGGAGATTATGGCCAAAGTCTGGAAGTCACTTTCCGGTTTCGAAGGCCGAAGCTCGTTAAAATCTTGGGCCTTGCGGATAGCAGCAAACTACATCGCCGACTTCTATCGTCGCCGAAAGAAAGTCGAAATTATACCGCTAACAGATGAGCTGGAGAGCCCATCCGGAAGCCGGGATTACGGTGATGATTTAGCGACGGTTTTGTCGGTTAGCAAGACCTTGGCCCAATTAACCGAGCCCCAGGTTGCTGTTATCCAACTTAGACTGATTGAAGGATTCAGTTCTTCCGAAACAGCTTCTATTTTGGGAATTACCCAACAGGCTGTTGATAGTCTTTTGTACCGAGCTAAAAAGAGTTTTCGCAACATTTACAACACGGAAATGGCTGGAGGTGAGTGTTGATGAAAAAAGATAAGATTACAACCCTATGGGAAAAAGACGGTGATTTAATGCGGATACAAAATTTTTTCAAGTGTATAAGTCCCAGTGATAATCTAAAAGACAGGATTAAAGAGAAAACCTTGAACAAGATTTCGGCACCGGATGATTCTCGTGTTGCATTAATTCCCGAAACCATACAACAAAATGAGGAAAAAACTCGCCTGAAAAAAGTGATTAGTATTTTTAAAAATAAAAATAGGATAATAAAAATTACCTCTGCTGCCGCTGTGCTTGTCTTAGCCGTCTATCTGGGGACTTCTGGCCTGCTCATGCTGGGCAATTCTACAAAGGAAGACAGTGTAGCCTTAAATGGCCTTTTTACAGGAGAAATGGGACAGAACCAAGCTGCTGATACAGCTGCTGGGGCCGAGCCTTCTTCTATGGAGTCTTCCTATACCATGGATGGTTCTCTAGCAGGAGGGTCTGAGAAACAATTTGCGCGAGAGACTCCGCTTTCCGGGGCGGTTGTTGGGGAAGAAAACGTGATAGGACAGAAATTGATTTATACTATGGATGTAACCATTAAAACCAGTGATGTTGCCGCGACTATGGAAAATGTTCAAGAAAAAGTAAAATCTGTTGGCGGCTATATCGTGGACTCCAATATTAATAATGATTCATACCAGGTTACCGCTCATATTACCATGAAAGTCCCGGCCAAAGAATTTGACAGCTTTAAAGGTAATCTCTCGCAATTTGGTCATATTGAGCATCAACATCTGTCCACTAACGATGTTTCCAAGGAATACTTTGATACGGAAACCAGATTAAAATCCTGGGAAGCCCAGGAACAAAGATATTTGGAGATATTGCAGCAAGCCAAAACAGTTGAAGATATTTTGCGTATTGAAGAATATCTGCATAATGTTCGAATTCAAATTGAGAGTTTAAAGGGCCAGCTTAAATATTGGGATAATCAAGTTGATTATTCTACGATCCATATGAGTATCTATCCTCTGCAAAGCGATATCGCCGTAAAAGATCCTTGGCAGCCGGTCTCAATGAAAAATACACTGATTGCTGCTAAAAATGCCCTGATTAAATCCATCAGCTTTATTTGGAATGCTATAAACTACGTGATAGTCTTTATCGGTTATGCCTTGCCGGTAATTATCATCCTGGCTCTAATTTGGACCGGATGGATTGTGGTAAGGAAATATCGAAAAAATAAACAATAATATTACGGAATTATAAAGGGGCGCCTAAAAAGCGCCCTTTTGTTATTTTAGGTTAGGCATAAGAGTATCGGGTATAGTGATGTCCAGGAGACGGGCAGTGGATTTGTTAATTATAATCTCAAATTCTTGTGGGTTTTCAACGGCCATGGTTTCGGGGCTGGAGCCTTGCAAAATTTTTAAAGCCATTTGGCCGGTTTGCCAGCCCAGGCGTTCGTAGTCAATACAGATAGAAGCCAATCCACCGGCATTAACAAAGCTTTTTTGTCCTGCAAATAGCGGAATTTTATTCTGATTGGCAGCCTGGGCTAAGGCGGGGGCGGCCGAGATTACAGTTTCATCGTTAGGGACATAAATAACATCACCCCTGCCGGTCAGGGAGTTGACGGCCTGAGGCACTTCGGAGCCGGTGCCAACTGTGGCTTCTACAAGACTCAGATTAAGGACCTTAGCTGTTTCCAGGGCCTTGTTCAGTTGAGACTTAGAAATTGCTTCTTGATCATTATAGATTATTCCAATACACTTAGCTCCAGGAACTAATTTTTTGATAAGA
>ERZ773359.2253-NODE-2253-length-24666-cov-111.567023_pt1 | contig 24666 bp, 26 predicted proteins | sample MGYA00374955_ERZ773359 | MGnify/ENA primary metagenome ERZ773359 (study PRJEB29098, sample SAMN04486028) | biogas fermenter metagenome | study: EMG produced TPA metagenomics assembly of the Biogas fermentation microbial communities from Germany - Plant 4 DNA1...
TAGAGCTCGTCCCGCTCCGGTACCGTCAGGACTTTCCTTTCCCCGTCCCCCCGGACCAGAAAGAAGCCGGGCTGGGCTTGGATGCGGCCGATGATGTGGGCGGGAATGCCGGCCTGGGCCAGGGCAGCCATGACCTGGCTTTTGGGCGGGGCGGTGATCAGCAGGGCGCCGCTGGAGATTAGACCCAGGGGGTCAATGTCCAGGTACCGGCACAGGGCCCGGGTTTCCGGTGCCACGGGAATGGCCTCCTCCCAGACTTCCAGGCCTACACCTGAAGCGGTGGCCAGCTCCACCAGGGCTCCCCGGACACCGCCCTCGGTGACATCGTGCATGGCGGTGGCCCCGGCCCCGGCGGCGATGGTTCCCTCGGGGATGACACTGAGCTGTTTCCCCAGGGCCTGGGCTCCTTCTAAAACTCCCGGGGGCAAGTGGCGGCTGAGGAGGGGGGCAAGCTCCCCGGCCAGGATGGCCGTTCCTTCCAGGCCGGCGCTTTTGGTGAGGATAATGTCATCCCCCGGCCGGGCCCCGGAACTGGTCACCAGGTTTTCCCTGGTCACCTTGCCCACGGCCGTTGCACTTACAACCACCTGGTTTACCACCGGGGTGATTTCCGTATGCCCCCCCAGGACGGCCACATTGATCTCGGCAGCCGTGTGGTGTATTTCCTGGATCAGTGGAGCCAGGACATCTTCACCGGTTCCCGGGGGAAGGAGGAGGGTAAAGAGAATGCCCACCGGCTCGGCGCCGGTGGCGGCCACATCGTTGCAGGAAACATGGACGGCCAGCTTGCCCAGGTCGGCAGTGGCCCCGGTAATAGGATCCGTGGATAGGACCAGCAGGTATTTACCCAGATCCAGGACGGCACAGTCTTCACCAAACTTTGGCCCCACCAGGACTTCCCTTCGCCTGGCCCCGGCAAAGGGGAGGACGGCCCTTTCCAGTATTTCCGGCGGGATCTTCCCGGTCTTCATCGTTAAACACTTCCTTTCCCACATCCGGAAAGAGATGGGTTTGCGGGAGAGATATTCTCTACCACAGGTACTCTTCTTTAATTATAACGGGAACTCAGTCCCTGGCAAATATTGTGGGAAAAGAAAAACTGCCCCAGAAGTTAATTCTGGGGCAGTTTTCCCTTATTCAGAGCGGGGACAGGGCTGGCGGTGCCTCTCTGTCATCATTTCATGCATGTCCTGGACCAGGGAATACATCTCCCGGATCATGGAGAATTGTTCCCACATCATCCAGCGGGGATCCATGGAGGGACCCCAATTCCAGGGCGGGCAGGTACCCCAGGGGGGCGGGCACGTACCCCAGGGAGAACCGCCCCAGGGATGTTCTCCGCCCCAGGGGGAACCACCCCAGGGAGAGCTGCCTTCCCAGGGAGGCCAATTGCCCCAGGGCTGTTCTCCGCCCCAGGGGGAGGGTGTGTTAGCAAAATCGGCCATGGTCTCTTCCTCCTTTCCCAAACTGCGACTCCATTTCCCTTTATACTATGTTGTGGGCTGGGAAAGGGTTCGACGGGGAAGAACGAGGGAAAAAGAAGGCCTGGGTGAACAATTCCCTAGAGGATGGGAAGGAGAAGGACCAGATCCGAAGGTATGAGGTGGAAGCCTGCAGCCTGGACATCGGCCTGGGAGCGGAGGCTGTTGGGGCGATAGCCGGGGGGAACCTCTACGAAGGTAACCTGGCAGAAGCCGGTATAACCCTTGTTTGGTGGTACCCTGCTAAAGATATAGAATTGGCCTTCCACGGGGAGGGGGGTGCCCTCTGGATCAAAGCCTGTTACAGGGATATAGAGGGGGGCGGCGCCCACTGCTTCCGGAGGGAGGGAGAATTCGCCCAGGTCCAGGGCAAAAAGGTTGACGCCCCGGTACCAGCCCGGCAGGACCCGCTGGGAAAAGGGGTTGTTGTAGAGGAACTGGTAGGAGGAGGCTGTCGGCCGAACTTTCCAATTAGCCACCATTTTTATCACCTCCAGGGTGGGGCACAGCCTTACTGGGGGAAGTGCCATTTGAGGGGTCCGGTGGCTGCCCCCCTGGTTGCGGCATCTTCCTTTTTCCCTTCCTCTTCCGGCACCGGGGCCGGCTCCGGCTCCTGCCTTGCCGGAGGGGCAGGGTCTTCCTTTGGGCTTGGGGGGACTGCACCCGGCTCTGCTTTCTGTGCTGCCTTATCTCCTCCCGGGGCTTCTCCTGGGGTGGCAGCATCCCCGGTGGTTTCCATTTGGGCCGGGGCTTTCTCCCTGCCGGACCCGGGCCTTCGCCACCGGTAGGGCCAGGGAGGATTAATAAACCAGTCCCCTACGGGTAAGGGGCGGGGGTATCCCGGTGGTACTCGCCAGTACAAGAGCTTCACCCCCTTTTTCAAGGGCAGGTTTTCCTGCTTTTTATTTTATGTGACCGGCCTTTATCCCGTGCTGTGCCCGGTACCTTTTGTAACACATCTGCCAGTCCTCGCATACTATAAATTAGCTTTGCGGAACCTGGATTTACTTCCAGGCGGAGGTTGAGAAAGGGGGATTACCATGGCCGATTATGCTGGCGGCAAGAATAACAAAACCTTCCTGGTGTTCCTGATTCTGATCCTGCTTCTTCTGGGAGATTGGTTCTAATTTTGCAGCCCGTCGCCAAAACAGAATAAATTAACCGGGTCGCTTATCCATCCGTGAGGGCCGTGGGAAACGGCCCTTTACTCATTTTCCCTGGGCTCCTGTCCCTGGTCGGCCGGGGGTACCTCCCCTTCAGGCTCTATTTTGGCTTGTTCCAGTTGCTTTTCCCCGGTGCTTTTTTCTTCGAGGAGGTTGACCAGGGCCAAGAGGCCGGCGGGGTTTAACTTCTTTCCTCCCTTGGCTTCCAGCATGGCCATAAGGGTAGGGAGCAGGGACTGGGAACCGGTGGAACCGCTCTCCCCGGCCTCCTTCTTTGCCAAACCCTGGGCCAGGGAGGAAAGGGCCTCCAAGCCCTGGGGAGCACTGTTACCCCCCTTGCTTAAGAAACTTACAATTCCCAGGAGGTTGAAGAGGCTCAAAAAGCCGAGGAGCTCGGCGGGATTGAGCTTTTCCCCCTGGCGCTGTAAAAGGTTTACCACCGCATCCATAAAATCCGGCCGGTCGGGTGGGGAACTTCCCTGTTGCTCGGCCACCTGGATCACATCCTTTCGCTGGGGGCATTCTTTTCCTGTCCTTAGAAAAAATCGGGATATCCGGCCTGATTTATGCCACCGGCCAGGCGGGAAATCTCCTCCCGTAAAAGTTGCCGGGAAAGCTGGATGGCTTCATTGACGGCTGCCAGCACTGCCTCTTCCAGGGGAGCCTGATTCTTGGGATAGAGGGCCTGGGGGTCGAGGAAAACGGCCGTTATCTCCTGGTGGCCGTTGGCCGTAACCTTCACCAAACCATCGGCGGCAGTGGCGGTAACCCTTTTTTCCTTTAAGGCGGTTTGGACCAGGTCCAATTCAGATCGAAGCCTTTCCACAAAATTGTCCATTATAACACCTCCTCGGTTTACTTATATTCACCTCCTCCCAGATACTTGCCTGGGTGCGAAAAAAACCCCGCTCCTTGTGGAAACAGGGTTTTTCTCCCTCGCTCTTTTCCTTTGGCCGTCAACCTGGCCTTCATTCTTCACTCAAGAGGCGGATGAGGCTGGCTACCGCCTGGGCGTCGGGCTTTTCCTTGCTACTTGTTTCTGCCGGCCGTCCCAGGACTTCCAGGATGCTGATAAAGCCGTCAATGGTTTTTTGACCCTGGGGGGTAAGGAAGGGCTTAATGGCGAGGATCAGGGACAGATCCCTGGAATCAAAGGGGATGTTGTTCATACTCTCTCCTCCTTTTTCGGCTTTGCTGGCCATCCCGCTAGTTTATCCTTTCCTGGCCCAGGAGCCGGATCAGGTTTACCAGGGCTTCCGGATCATAACCTTCTCCCTCTTCTGCTCCAAAAACACGGACAAAGGTGGTCATGATGGCAACGAGTTCCTGCCCCCTGGGGCTCAGGAAGGGCTTTAGGGCCTCCAGGACAGAGATGTCCCTGGGCTCAAGGGGTATCCCCTTCATCTGCTTCCCCCCCTTGCATGTCTTTATCCCCGGTCCCTTCTTCCTCCCCTTCAACCAACTCTTCCGGCTCCAGTACCTGGGGCAGTTTCGGCTCGGGGGGCTGGGGGGGAGGAGGGGAGGCCATGTTCTTAGCCAGGTTCAGTAGGGTGAGGACAGGCACGGGATCCAGGGCAGCCCCCTGGGCCTTGAGACCGGGATTAATCAGGATCAGGATTATATCCAGCAGCCGTTGAGCCTTGGTACTCATATAGGGTTTGACGGCGAGGAAAAGGGTGACATCCTTGGTTTCCAATTGGGGCATTGGCACCGTTTTTCCCTCCCTTGCCAATAATAATCCCCTGGCCAGGGCCAGGTCAGGGCGGGCCCTGGCCTGTGCCTTAACCTTCTTTGTTATGGTATGTGTCAAAGCTTTCCCTTGTTACCCGGGGGAAGAGGGCATCGGCAAGGGCGGCCAGGGTGCCGTCGGCGGCCAGGAGCAGGATCAGGATCAGAAAGAGGGTAAAGGGGTTCACCCTGGAGCAGCCTTCTTGTTGAGAGCTCATTCTTTATCCTCCTTTCCCGTGACCAGGCTAACCCCCAGCTGGTCGAGGACGTGGTTAATCTGGTTAATAATTGTGTATTTCTCGGAGCCGGCAAAAAGGAGGCCGACGGCGTTGTTTTCCCCATCGAGGACCAGGGAGCCGCTGTCCCCCCCGGCACTCTGCAGATCGGCCACTGCCTGGTCGGTAAAAATGGCATAGGTGTCGGGGGCCATCTGCACCCGCAGGGTGGCGGCAATATACTTAACCTCACCCCGGGTGAGGCCCGTGGTCCGGCCGCTTTTCTGGACCTTCAGGCCCGGCTTCATTGCTGCCACACCATTGACGTAACCGACCTCCACAATTTCCGGGCTGACCAGCCGGGGGGAGAGGGGTTTGGCGACGGCGCAGTCCACCAAATTGCCCCTTGCTTCTGCCTTTAAGAACTGGACCTGGTAATCCGGCCGCACCACGCGCAAAATCCGGTTTTCAATCCTTTCCGCCAGATGAGCAACCCTGCAGTCAGGGGTGCGAAGTTCCGCGTTGATGGGAACGAAGCGGTGGAGGACGGCGATGGCATCATCCTGGCTGCCGCCATCGTAGGGCCCCGGCTGGAGAATCATGTCTCCCAGGGCCGCCCTCCCGTCCTGGCCGTTGGTGGAATTGGCCAGGACGTGGTTGTTGGATAGAATCAGCACTTCTCCAGTTTCGTTGTCCCTGACCAGGGCACCGAAGGTACCGGCGGTAATCTGCTGGTGTCCGATGCTAATCCCGGGTTTGGCCGGCCGCCACTTTCCCGTTCGTTCTGTCAGGAATTTGACCTCGCCGATTTCCACAACATCGGTCGGTACCATATCTATGGTACGGGGGATGGTATCGTTGGGCTCCAGGCCCCGGTGGTGCTCTTTGCGGGAAACAAAGACAACCACCGAAAGGTCCCCGGTTTTTTCATTGTCCCTTTCCTTATAGCCGAGGCCAACCCCCACCACATTGCGCAAGGGAAAGAGGCGGTTCTTTGCCTTCTTGAGGATCCTACGCAATTTTTCCATCGGTTTACCTCCCTTCCGCGAACCTCAGTACACTATATTCAGGGAGAGCTGAAGATGTAATTGACACGGATGAAATGTCCCTGCATGGAAGGGCAGGTTCCGGGGAAATCTAAGATGGAACAAATTGCTGGCAGCGATAGGACAATTTGCCTCAAGGGAGGTGGGAAAAATGGATGGGGAAAAGCCCCGGGGTAGTAACCAGCGGCTCCGCCTGGCTTTGGCAGCCGCCCTGGTAGTGCTGGTCCTGGCCGTGGGGGTCTATACCCGGCTGCAGGAGGGGCCCTACGGCGGCTGGGAAGCGGAAACCGCCTATGCCCCCCAGGTGGGGGAACCGAACTACGATGACATCTGGCTCCTGGCCCGCATGGTGGCCTCGGAAGCCCGGGGGGAACCCTACGAGGGCCAGGTGGCCGTTGCCGCTGTGATTGTCAACCGGGTCCGGAATCCCCGCTTTCCGGGGACGGTGGCGGGGGTGCTCTTTGAACCCTGGGCCTTTGAGCCGGTGCTGAACGGGACCTTTTGGAGCGCCCACGTCACCGAGGAGCATATCCGGGCGGCCGAGCAGGCCCTCAACGGCTGGGATCCCTCCTATGGCTCCCTTTTCTTCTGGAACCCGGGGACGGCTACCAGTCCCTGGATCTGGACCAGGCGGATAATCACCCGGATTGGGGGACATGTCTTTGGACTGTAGGGTAAGGAGGTGGAAGTGGTGAATGTACGAAGGTATGTCGCCCTGGGCTTGACCCTGCTCCTTTTGGTGGGCGGCGGCTGGTGGCTCTGGCAGAACCAGAGGCGGGCCCGGGCCACGGAATACGCCCTGGAAGCCAGCTACCAGCGGGCCTTTTTTGACCTGATGAAAAATATGGAAGACTTAAACACCCTCCTGGGCAAGAGCCTGGCCTCCGGTTCCAGCGGGCAGAGGATTATGTTTTTGACCAGTGTCTGGCACGAGGCGGAAAATGCCCGGTCGAATCTGGGCAACATGCCCGTGGGGATGGTCAATATGATGCGCAGCCAGCAGTATTTGGCCCAGCTGGGCGACTACTGCTATATCCTGGCGGAAAAACAGGCCCGGGGCCTGGAACTGGAGGCCGAGGAGTGGCAGCAGCTGGCCCAGCTCCACGAACAGACCAGGGAAATTTACGCGGGCTTGCGGGAGATTATGTCGGGGATGGGGGAAAAGGGCTTCCAGTGGCGCTCCTTTGCCTCTTTGCAGCGGAACAAAAAGCTCACTCCCCAGGCCCAGAGCATTGCCGACGGCTTCGGCAAGCTCGATGAGAGGCTGCGGGATCAGGCCCCTACCCTGACCTACGACGGCCCCTTCTCGGATCATGTTGAAGAGCAGGAGCCCAAGGGGCTGACGGGGGAAAGGATCAGCGAAGCGGAAGCCCGGGAAATTGCCCTCGATTTCCTGGGCCTTGCGGGGGAGGCGGGCTATAAAATAGGGGAGGTTGGCAAGACCCGGGGCCGGATACCTGCCTACAGCATAACCATAGAGAGGGAAGGGGAGGACAGGGGCAAATTCGCCATCGATGTGTCCCAGCAGGGGGGCCATGTAGTCTGGATGCTCAACTCCCGCCTTCCCCGGGAGAGCAATATCTCCCTTACCGAGGCCCTGGCCAGGGCAGAAGCCTTTTTGGCGGAACGGGGCCTGGCAAAGATGGTGCCAACGGGAACCATAAGGGAAGGCAACCGGCTGTCGGTGAGCTTTGCGGCCCAGGAGGATGGGATCATTATCTATCCGGATCTGGTTAAGGTGACCGTTGCCTTAGACGACGGGGAAATAATTGCCTACGACGCCCTGGGCTTTTTGATGGCCCACCACCAACGGGATTTGCCTGAACCCAAGCTGACCCCCGAAGAAGCTGAAAAGAAGGTTGCCCGTCAGATGGAGGTCCAGAGGACCCGCCTGGCCGTCATTCCCATGAGCAACCTGGAGGAAAAATTGTGCTATGAGGTCAGGGGGAAGGTGAACGGGGACAGCTACCTGGTCTATATCAATGCGGTGACGGGGGATGAAGAAAAGATCCTTCAGCTGGTGGAGACCGAGGCCGGGACCCGAACCATGTGAGGCTGGTTGGGCCTGCGCCACCGACATAGATTAAGGTGCCGCCTCTGGTTACCCTCCCAGAGGCGGCACCTTTGGATTTTCCCAGCCGGCGGCGGGTTCTAGGCTGGCGATTGGGCCCTCCGGATCAGCTCCTTGATTTTCGGCAGAGCCTCAGCTGTCACCTGGGCCCCCCGCTCAATGGCGGCCGGTATTTTGTCCAGGGCCAAAAGATTCATGTTGTAGATTTGGGGATACAGGACGTAATGGGCGGCCCCGGCCAGCTGCAGATCCGTTATGGTCTGGCCCATTATGTCCGTGGTTTGGATCATTACCTCCAGGAAGTTGCCGATTCGGTCATCCCGCTGGCTGGCAAACTCCAAATCTACGGCAAGGACCACCCGGCTGCCCCAGGCCTTGACGATGGCCGCCGGCACATTGTTCTTCAGCCCCCCGTCCACCAGCATCCTTTTCCCCACCTGTTTGGGGAAAAAGATGCCGGGAATGGCGGTGCTGGCCCTGAGGGCCACTCCCAAAGGCTGATCGGTCAAGAAAACCCTTCCGGGAAGGTGGGGGGCCAGCCTTTCCCTGGTTGCGGGGGAACAGAAGATTACCTCGGCGCCGCTGTTGAGGTCCGTTGCCACCACGGCCAGGGGCAGCGGCAGCTGGTGGAAATAAAGGTTGCGGGTGACCTTGAGGAGGAGTCTTTCCAGCTTCTCTCCCTTAAGCAGCCCCAGGGGGAGATGGGGAATCCAGTGGGGGCTGAAGGTGGTATCCAGGGGCAAAAATCCCGTCAACCCCAGGAGCAATAAAAAGCCCCGTCCCAGGGCCGGATCCCACAGGTCCCCCGGGGTCACCCCGGCAAGGAGGGAGGCTATTTTATCCGGGCTGTAGCCGGCGGCAAAAAGGCCGGCGACGACACTGCCGGCACTGGTGCCGGCCAGGAAACCGGGCACAATGCCCTCCGCCTGGAGAACCTTGAGGACCCCTATATGGGCTGCCCCCCGCAGTCCCCCGCCGCCCAGGGCCAGGCCCACCAGGGAGCTTTTTTCTTTTCTCAGTGGGGAGATGTCCATAGCTTTCCACCCCGCAAAGTCGTTACTTTCCTTCTTATCTGCTGCTACCTTATTGTACGGCGGAGCTGGGTGGGAAGTGCGGCGCCGGGCTGAAGAAGATTTCCCGGGGTCAGGGGAGGAAATTCCCGGCTACTGTGGAAATGAATAATAATATCAACCCCAGACCGAGGACGGCTGGGGGTGAAAACCTTGCCCCTGGGAGGGAATTTTAGTATAATTGCGGTAAATAGGGAAAAATATGGTGAAAGGGACGAGTAGCCGGTGCCAGCCGGTTTCAGAGAGTTAGTGGTTGGTGGAAACTAACCCGGACCGCCGGTGAATCCCCCCTGGAGTAGTCGTGTCCTCTAGCCTCCAGTGGCCGGGGCCGACCGGGCTTGCCCGTTACAGCACCAGGAGAGAACCCCAGAGCGGACCTTTGGATGGGGTTAAGCAGGGTGGCAGCGCGGGAACCCCTCGTCCCTGACGGGCGGGGGGTTATATTTGTGAGGGTATTTGAAAAAGGAGGGGAAGCTATGCTGGACCTGAGGTTTGTACGGAACAACCCGGAGATTGTCGAGGAGGCTCTGCAGAAGCGGGGGGTAGATCTTACCCTGGCAGAGTTTCAGGAGGTTGACGCTAAGAGAAGAGAGCTTATCCAGGAAGTGGAACAGCTGAAAAGCCAGCGGAACAAGGTATCCCAGGAGGTGGCGGCCAAAAAGAAGGCGGGGGAAGATGCCGGGGAGATCATAGCCGAGATGAAGGCCGTCTCCCAGAAGATCAAGGAGCTGGACGATGAGGTGCGGGAACTCGAGGAGCGCCTCCAGGAGATCCTCCTGGGCATCCCCAACATACCCCACGAGAGCGTGCCTGTGGGCCAGGACGAAGCCGACAACCTGGAGGTCCGCACCTGGGGTGAGCCGACCCAGTTTAGCTTTACCCCAAAACCCCACTGGGAAATCGGCGAGGACCTGGATATCTTGAGCTTTGCCCAGGGGGCCAAGATTACCGGGGCCCGCTTTACCGTCTACCGGGGCCTGGGGGCCCGGCTGGAACGGGCCGTCATCAACTTTATGCTGGACCTCCACACCCGGGAGCACGGTTATAAGGAAATCTTCCCTCCCTTTATCGTCAACAAGGACAGCATGATCGGAACGGGCCAGCTGCCCAAATTTGCCGAGGATATGTTCAAGCTGGAAGGCCTGGACTATTACCTGATCCCCACGGCCGAGGTTCCCGTGACCAACCTCCACCGGGAGGAAATCCTTGCCGGGGATGAGCTCCCCATCTACTATGTGGCCTACAGCGGCTGCTTCCGGGCCGAGGCGGGGGCTGCCGGCCGGGATACCCGGGGCCTTATCCGTCAGCACCAGTTCAATAAGGTTGAGCTGGTTAAATTCACCCGGCCCGAGGATTCCTATACCGAACTGGAGAAGCTGACCAATGATGCCGAAAGGGTGCTGCAGCTCCTGGAGCTCCCCTACCGGGTGGTAACCCTCTGCACCGGCGATCTGGGCTTCAGTTCCGCCAAGACCTATGACATTGAGGTCTGGCTTCCCAGCTACCAGGCCTACAGGGAGATTTCCTCCTGCAGCAACTTTGAAGATTTCCAGGCCCGCCGGGCCCAGATCCGCTACCGGCCCCATCCCAAGGCCAAGGCCGAATATGTCCATACCCTCAACGGTTCCGGCCTGGCCGTGGGCCGCACCGTGGCCGCGATTCTGGAAAACTACCAGCAGAAAGACGGCACCGTGGCCGTGCCCAAGGTACTGCAGCCCTATATGGGAGGGGTAGAGGTAATCGGCAAAGAATGATATACTTGATGATAGAGGTTTTTTGGCCCAGATTGGAGCCAGCTTGGACCGGAGGCGGGAAAGCCTCCGGTTTTCCACTCCTGCCCCTGGCAGGATTTGTTCCCCTCCCAAGGGGAGGAGCTTTGCTCCCGGGGGCAGAATATAGACGGGGATTGTGCTTTAATGCAATATTTGCTGCAATTTTTACTTGCTAGAGGTGGTGCTTGTGCGTGAAGGATAAAGGGGCCGACCTTGCCCGGCCGGCTGCTGCAGGCGTGGTAGTAAGGGGCCTTCTCGGCAGCCTGCGGCTCCGGCAGTGGACAAAAAACTTACTGGTCTTTGCCGGCCTCTTCTTTGCCGGCCGCCTGACCGACCGGACCCTGTGGCTCCCAGCCGCCCTGGCCTTTGGCGCCTTCTGCCTGCTGGCCAGTGCTATCTATCTCCTCAATGATCTCCGGGACCGGGAGGAGGACCGGCTCCACCCCAGGAAATGCCACCGGCCCATTGCTGCTGGGATAGTACCACCGCCCGTCGCCCTGGCGGCCGCCGGGTTTTTGAGCCTGGCGGGTTTGTTTTTGGCCTTTGCCGCAGGTCCAAGGGTAGGCTATCTGGGGGCCGGCTACCTGGCCTTAAACCTGGCCTATATTATCAAGGTGAAGGACGTTGCCCTGCTGGATATATTTTCTGTGGCTATGGGCTTTGTCCTCAGGGCCGTGACGGGCGTGGTGGCCGTGGGGGTCGAGCTTTCCCCCTGGTTTGTCCTCTGCACCGTCCTCCTCTCCCTCCTTTTGGTCCTGGGCAAGAGGCGCCACGAATTGGTTTCCCTGGCCGAGGATGCGACGGCCCACCGGAAGGTTTTGGGACGCTATTCCCGGCTTTTCCTGGACCAGATGATCAGCATCATCGCCACGGCCACCCTGGTCTCCTATTCCCTCTACACCTTTTTCTCCGAAGCCGGCCGCCACCACAGTTTAATGTGGACCATACCGCCGGTTCTCTACGGCCTCTTTCGCTATCTGTACCTGGTTTACGAAGAGGGCCAGGGTGGCGAGCCCGAGGAGCTCCTGCTCCGCGATCCGGGAATTTTGGGCAGTGTTCTCCTTTGGGTTCTGAGTATATTGGTGATATTATATTTCTTGTAGGCGAAGTCATATTTGGAAGATGGTGATATTATGGAAAAATCTGTAGTGGCAGCGGTATTTACCCGCCCCCAACGGGTATTGGAAGACTACAGGCGGGTGATGGAACTGGCCGGCTACCGGGAATACCTGGACCCGGAGCAGGATCTGATCTTGAAATTGAACCTGTCCTGGACCAAATACTTTCCCGCCTGCTCTACCCAGCCCTGGCAGCTGGAAGGGGTCGTCAAAACCCTCACCGAGGACGGCTTTATCCCCGACCGTCTGTTTCCCGTGGAGAATAAAACGGTGGTCACCAATCCCCGTCTCGGTGCCGTCAACAACTGCTGGCTGCCGGTTTTGGAAAAATACGGCCTCGACTTTATTCCCCTTCCCGAGGTGGAATGGGTCCGCCATGACTTTAAGGCGCCCCTGTTGGTCTTGAACAAGATCTTCCCCGAAGGAATTGAAATACCCAAAATGTACAAGGGCCGCTCCGTCCTTCACCTGCCGACCCTGAAGACCCACGGCCATTCCATCACCACCGGTGCCATCAAGAATGCCTTCGGGGGCCTCTTGAAGGAAGCAAGGCACTATGCCCACAAATACATGCACGAGACCCTGGTGGATCTTCTGTTGATGCAGCGGGAACTCCATCCCCAAACCTTTGCCGTCATGGACGGGACGGTGGCTGGGGACGGGGCAGGACCCAGGACCATGGTCCCCAAAGTCGCCAACATCCTCCTGGCCGGGGCCGACCCGGTGGCTCTGGATGCCGTGGCCGCCCGGGTCATGGGCTTCGATCCCCTGTCCATACCCTACCTCAGGATGGCCACGGAGATGGGATTGGGGACGGCTGACCCGGACCGGATCCGGGTGGTGGGGGACGATATCGGAAATGTAAACCTGGGCTTTCGCAGCAAGCGGAGCTTTGTCATCTGGGGGGATCAGATGCTGCGGAAGGGCCCCTTGCGCTTCCTGGAAAGGATTGCCCTCCACTCTCCCCTCATGGTCTGGGCCCCCCTGGCCTCCAACATCTACCACGACTGGCTGTGGTATCCCACCATCGGCCGGGCCCGGATCCGCAATTTCCAGCAGACCGATTGGGGTTCCCTCTTTGAATGGTATCGGGGTTGGTGAAGGTGGACAAAAAGAGCACAGCCCCGGAAGGGGCAAGTTCCAGGAAGCCCTGGCGGCAGTATAAAGGCTGGCTGCTCCTCTTTTTGGCCGTCGGGATCGCCCTAACGGCCGGCATCGCCCTGGTGGGGGACCTGAAGGAACTCCTTTTGGCCGGGGGGATGGACTACCGCTATCTGCCCCTGCTCCTTCTTTTGGCCCCCCTCAACTACTGCCTGCGCTATGTGAAGTGGCGCTATTTCCTGGGAAAACTGGGGGTCTTTATCCCCGAAAGGGAGAATTTGATCATCTTCGTGGCGGGCCTCAGCATGACCCTCACACCGGGAAAGGCCGGTGAACTCTTAAAATGCTACCTCCTCAAGGAGGGCTGGAATATTCCCGTGACCACCACCGCCCCCGTGGTGGTGGCAGAGCGCCTCACCGACGGGATCAGCATGATCCTTTTGGCCTCCCTGGGGGCCGTATATTACCGCTATGGAATAGCCGTTTTGGCGGCAACTGCCGGGGCTGTCGGCCTTTTCGTCCTCTTGATGCAGAAACCACGGCTTACCCTGGGCCTTCTCCAGGGGCTGGAAAGGCTTCCCCTGGTCGGGCGGCTGGCCCGGCCCCTGGCCAGAATCCAGGCCTGCTTCCACCAGCTCCTCGAGCCACAATCCCTCCTCTTTGCCGTTCTTTTGGGCCTGGTTTCCTGGGGCTTTGAAGGGCTGATCTTGTACCTGGGGGTATTGGCCCTGGGCGCCCGCCTGCCCCTCCTCCAGGCCCTGTTCGTGGTCTCCTTTTCCGCCATCGTCGGGGCCCTCTCCTTTTTGCCCGGCGGCCTGGTGGCCGTGGAAGGGACCATTCTGGGCCTTTTATACCTGGCCGGCTTGAGCCCTGCTGTGGCCGGGGCAGCCACCATCATAACCCGTTTTTCCACCCTGTGGCTGGGAGTGGCCCTGGGGGTTGTAGGGCTTTTCCTTGCGGAACGGGCAGTATACGGGAGTGGAGCAAAAGAGAAATAGCAGCCCGGGCGGGGGATCCTCCCCTGCCCGGTTCAGATACGGGAGGAAAGATTATGTCGGACAGGAGAAACAATACCGGCACAGGCTGGTCCTGGGGTCTTTTGGTTTTGCTGGTACTTTTGGCAACAGGGGTCTGGCTTTACACCTATCGGGCTACCTTTTTGGCCATCCCCTATAATGACTCCATGGATTATGCCAGTATGGGAAGGAACATCGCCCGGGGGCAGGGCATCACCTCGGCCTACATGACCCCCCTGGGCCTCAGCATCCACCCCTTCCCCCAGCCCAACCTCTGGCGGGCCCCCCTCTGGCCCCTGATCCTGGGGCTGGCCCAGTCCTTTCTCCCCTCCACCGACCCGGTGGTGGCCGGTGTCACCGGCCTATTTTACCTGGGAGGGCTGGTTTTAACCTTTCTTCTGGCCCGACAGCTTTTTGGGACCGGGGTTGCCACGGCTTCGGCCCTGGCCTATATCTTCAGCGCCCAAAACCTCCATTATAGTTCCTCGGGGCTGACGGAACCCCTGGCCCTCTTTTTGCTGCTCCTCTGGTTCTATCTTTTGGTCCTGCCCAGCTGCCGCTCTCCCCGGGGAGACTACCTGGTCGGGGCCGCCGGCGGCCTCTTTTACCTGGCCCGCTACAATGCCCTGGTCTTTATGCCCCTGGTGGGCTTTTACTGGTGGTACCAGCGCCGGGAGGAGGGCTGGCGCCCCCTGGCCCGTTATCTGGCCGGCTTTATACTCCCGGTTAGCCCCTGGTTTATCCGCAACCTTTACCTCTTTGGCTCCCCCCTCTTTTCCCTGCAGCAGTATGAGATAGCCATGTTTAACTGGGTAAACCCGGCCTACACCCTCTATATGGTCCCCTCTCCCCCCGACGTCTTCGGCTTTATCCTGACCCACCCCCGGGTTCTTTTAAGCAAGATCAAGGGAGGGCTGCTGACCTTTGCCGGGGACTTCTTCACCCCCGACTTTTCCGGGGTGGCCCTTGCCCTCCTTGTCCTGGCCCTGGTCGCCTTTTTCCTACCCCTGGACCGGCGGGCCAAGGAGCTCTACCTTCTGGCGGCAGGCTGTTTTTTGGTGCAGCTGGGTGCCCTGGCGGTGATCCACTACATCCCCCGCCTCTTCTTCATTTTCCTGCCCTTCTATATCATTTTCGGCCTGGCTGCCTTAAAATGGCTCCTGGATAAAATCTGTGGCCACAGGCAGGCCCTGGCAGTTTTCCTTCTCCTTCTTTTGACCCTGCCCCTGGTGGGGGCCAATCTCCCCGACTGGGAGGAACCCAATGTCTATATCCGCCTAGCCGACCAGTTCGGGGAGCCCCTGGCCGATCTGGCCCGGCTGGTAGGGGAAGATGAAGTAGTTGTCTCCAACGACGGCCACCTGGTGGCCTGGTATTCCGACCGCCCGGCGGTAAAGCTGCCCATCCATCCCGACATGATCCGGGAGCTGGAAAAACATGCCCCCATTACCGCCATTTTCATCTCCCACCGGATCACCTGGAACACCCCGGAGATGGATGTGGCCTGGTGGGAAATCTTTAAGGAACCACCGGAAGAAATCCTTGATTTCAAGCTTTACCGGGTGTATGAGAACGGGACCCTGGTCTACCTCAAGGAGAAGGGGACCGTGGGCGCCTTGTATTGACATTGTGGTCATTTTTGTGGTATACTTGGGATCGAGCCGCAAGGGGAAGGGTGTCCGAGGGGTTGAAGGAGGCGGTCTTGAAAACCGTTGAGCCTTCGCGGGCTCCGTGGGTTCGAATCCCACCCCTTCCGCCAAAAAATCGGACATAACAACAATAATATGGAGAGGTGGCCGAGTCGGCTGAAGGCGGTCGCCTGCTAAGCGATTGTACAGGCAAAACCTGTACCGCGGGTTCGAATCCCGCCCTCTCCGCCATTTTCCACCGGGTATCAGTTCATGATACCCGCATTCGTTTTTCTATCTGGGGCTTTTTGGTAAACTTGACTTCCCCTGTGGCATCTGCTATAATAACACAGCAGACAAAAACGTGCGCCCGTAGCTCAGCTGGATAGAGTAACGGACTACGAATCCGGAGGTCAGAGGTTCAAATCCTCTCGGGCGCACCATTAAAGGCTTTATATTAAGAAGCGAGTTTCCATGGGGGAACTCGTTTTTCTTTTTCGCCATTGCTGCTTCCATTGCTGAGCCTTTCGATGAATATGCGGGCCGTTTCCGTATCTCCCTGATCCAGGTAATGGGCAGCGAGGTTGTAGAGGATGTATTCATTATTGGGCTCTAGCTCTAGACCCTTCATATAAGCCTTTAATGCCAATGGCCACATATCCCTTTCGGCATAGAGGGCGCCCATGGTCAGGTAGACATCACTATCCTCTGGTCTCAACTGGGCCTGCAACTCCAGGCAATTAGTGGCCTTGTCCAATAGCCCTATATCGTAATACCTAAAGGCCAGCCTTTCCCATAAATAAATTAGATCCCCTTGGAAAAGCTCCGGAGATCTGGCCTTAATGCCTCTTAGTTTCTCGTATATGCTATTTAAGCTCCTCACTGCCGACGACTCTTGCGGCGCCTCCCTAAACCTTTGGAGGAGGCCTTCTGCCCAGACCAGTGTCCTCCGGTCCACTATCTCCTGGGGGATGGGGACGTTGGTCCCAAGCCTCTCCGCGGGGATCTGCCCCAGTACCCAGTTTCGCCTTTCCCAGCCCTCGGGGGTGTGCCGGAACTGAATGACCAGCCAATGACCGGGCCTGTAGTAATAGGATTTCTGGGTATAAATCCGGCGGAAGCCCCTTTGAAATACCCTGGCTTCATGCCAGGGGGGAAGGGCATCGATATTGATATTCTCAGGCAAACGGCCCCGGTAAAAAAGGTCGGAGAGGGCGTAATAGGGGCTTTTGGTTTTTCCCTCCTCCATCATGTCCAGGTAGGCATCCAGCTGCCTCTGCCGTTCCCGGGCTTCTGCAGCGGCCCTTTTGCCCTTCCTTTTTGGCACCTCAGGCTTTAACTGCAGGAGCTCCATGACAAACCTTCTCCTTTCCGTTCCGTTGGAAAACCAGACATAGAGGTTGGTGTAAGGGTTTGCCATCCCAATTCCCCCTTTCTAGATAATATATACCCGAGGGAATTTTTTTCGGTTACCCTTTCCGGCGGCAAACCCCTGCTAACGGTGGAACGGAAACCAGTCTGGGCCCCATTCTGGAGGGGAAAAGTTTTTCTTTTTAACATTTAATCCCGCAGATACCCCTCTTCCCAAGCCTGGTCGATGACCTTCTGGGCATATTCCCACAGGGCGGGGGCATTTTCGGCGATGAGGCCGTTTCGCTGCAGGACCTTTTCCCGGGTGACCCCTGGCTTTGTCCAGGTGTGGGCCCGGGTATGGTGATTGAGGAGGAGGGGCTGGAAGCGGTCCAGGGAGTTGGCAAAGCGGGCTTCCGGTGTTTTCCCTTCTTCAAACTCCCGCCACAGCTCCCACATTTCCTGGGCCTGGTCCTCGGGAAGCAGGTTGAAGATCCGCTCTGCTGCGGCCAGCTCCCGCTCTTCCTTATCCTCGTGGGCGGCCTCGTCGTAGCAGAAGGTGTCCCCGGCATCGATCTCCACCAGGTCGTGGATGAGGACCATTTTAACCACCCGGAAAAGGTCCAGGTCCTTGTCCCGGGCATACTCGGAAAGCAGGAGGGCCATCAGGGCCAGGTGCCAGGAATGTTCGGCATCGTTTTCCTGCCGCTGGGTGCCGATGACCACATTCTGCCGGTAAACCTTTTTTAGCTTATCGACCTCGACAATAAAATCCAACTGCTTTGCCAGGCGTTCCATTACCAAACCGGCTCACTCCTTTAAAAGTAGATACTGCAACTGGGCTGCTGTGATTATCCCTTTGGTTACACTGGTTTAACTTCCACATCTGCCTTTTCCTTTCCTCCCCGGCAAAAGGGCACAAAAAACCTAAAACCCCCCCGGGGGGGGGTTTAGGGGTAATGGGCACGGAAGGATAATAAAAACACCGCCCTGGGGAATACTGTCCAGGCGGTGTCAGCCCCCTAGGGGGCAATTTTATTGGCTATCTCTTTTAGGGTATCGCTCATCTCCCGCATGATGACATACATGGGGATGGTCATTACCGCCGAGAGGAGCATCAGACCTGCAAATCCCATCCCGTTAAAGTTTCCGTGGCGGCTGCTGAGCATACTATCACCTCCCCCCTTAGCATAACCCAAAGGGAAGGAAGGGCATGCAGGGAGGAATATTCCAGCAGTGGAAGGAAGCGGGACGGGTTTGCCCCTTACTCCTCCTTGGCTGCCCCGGCCTCCTGGAGGGCCAGGAGCTCGTCTTCGAGGAAGATTTTTTCGATGTCTAACAGGATAACCAGCCGCTCATCCCGGGCGAGGATGCCGCTGATGTACCTGGCGTCGAAGGAGGCAAAGTTTTCCACCGGCGGCTTGATCTGCTCCTGGGAGACGGCTAAAACCTCGGAAACGGAATCGACAATAACGCCCACGGTATTGCCCTGGATTTCTACCACTATAAAGCGCTGTTGGTGGGTGTCGGAACTGGCCGTAATCCCAAAGCGCTGGGCCAGGTCGACGATGGGAATAACCTTGCCCCGCAGGTTGATGATACCCTTGATAAAATCGGGGGAGTTGGGCAGCTTGGTGGGAGTTTGGGGGCGGATAATCTCCTGGACGCTGAGAATGGGTATGCCGTATTCCTCCTCACCCAGCCTAAAGATCACCACTTGCCTGCTGTTGGAGAGCATTACCATTTTCCTTCCCTCCCTCTTTTTGTAGAGGCGGGGGGCATGTCCCTACTGCCCCCGCCCTTGTAGGAACAATGGGTTTACTGCAGTATCCCGTCGGATTAAACTTGGAAGACCTCGACGGCTTCCTGCAACCTCTGGGCCAGGTGCTGCAGGTTCTCGGCGGCTGCCGTCAGCTCCTCCGCTGCCGCCGATTGTTCCTGGCTGTTGGCAGCCAGCTCCTCGGTGAGGGCGGCATTTTGCTGGGAGACACTGGCGATGCTGTTGATATCGTCTACAGTTTCCTTTACCTGGGCGGAGACGGCAATTATGGCCTGGGCTATGTCCTGCACCTTTTCCCGGGCCCGGGCCGAGACCAGGTCGATCTGCACAAAGGCGGCTTCCGTATCCTTGGTGGCGGCAAACTGGAATTCCACCAATTTACCCGCCTCTTCCATGCCCACCTTGGCCGCGGCGACCGAGGCCTGGATTTCGCCAATGAGGGCGGTGATTTCTTCCGTCGACCGGGTAGATTCTTCGGCCAGCTTGCGCACCTCGTCGGCCACAACGGCAAAGCCCCGTCCCTGTTCCCCGGCCCGGGCCGCCTCGATGGCGGCGTTCAGGGCCAGGAGGTTGGTCTGCTCGGCTATAGATTTTATTATATCAATTATTGTGCCGATCTGCTCGGCTTTTTCTGCCAGGCTGCCGACCAGGTTGGCCAATTCTGCCGATACCTTCTGGTTTTGGATCATCTTTTCGGCCTGCAGCTGGATCTTCTCTTTTCCTGCCCTTACCGCTGCCCCGGCCTCTTCCACCTCTTGCACCATTTCCCGGGCCGAACTTTCTATGGCGCTGAAGGTCTTCTGCATCTCCACGAGCTGGTCGGCGCTTCTCTGGGCAGTGAGGGCCTGCTGCTGGGCCCCTGCGGCCATTTCATTGGCGGCGGTGGCCACTTCCTGGGCCCCCTGGCCCAACTGCTCGGCGGCGGCAGTAATTTCCCGGGCCGACTGGGCCAGGGCCACGGCACTTTCCTTCACCTGGCCGATCAGATTGCCCATGCCGTTAACCATGGCTTGAAAGCTCTTCCCGAGGATGCCCACCTCGTCCTTCCCCCGCACGGTAATCTGGTGGGTAAAGTCCCCCGCCCCCACCAGGGCTGCCGCCTTGGCCAGGTCAGCGATGGGTTTGGCCACCGAGCTGGACAAGAGCACACTGCCCACAATACCCAGGAGGGTGACGGCCAGCCCAAGCATTGCCGTCATGTCCCGCAGCTGGTCCACCGGCGCCATGGCCTCGGCCAGGGGGGTGGTAACGGCAACGGACCAGCCCGTCAGGGGCATGGGGGCGAAGGAGCACAGGTATTCTTCCCCTTCCAGGGAGTAGGTGGCCAGGCCCTGCTCCCCGGCCACCATCTGCTGGGTCATGGCCGCAAGTTCCGGGGTTACGTAGTCGGCCTCAGTGTTTAAAAAATTGGCCTGGAAGCGGATGCTGGCATCGGGATGGGCGATGACCAGCCCGCTGTCGTCAATTATGTAGGGGTAGCCTGCCTGCCCTTCGGCGATATCCAGGGCCATTTCTGTTAAAAAGTCCAGGGTAAGGGTACCGCCCAGGATGCCGATCATTGTTCCTTCAGCATCCCTGATGGGGGCTGTTATGGCTACCACGGGTACATTGGTAGCCTTGCTGATGATGGGCTCAGAGATGATGCCCTTCTGCCGGCTCCAGGTTTCCTGGATGTAGGCCCTGTCCCCCAGGTTCCCGCTGTTGCCCTCGGTGCCGATAAATTCATTGTCGGGGAAAACCAGGTAGAAGATCTCAAAGTCCTTTAAAGCAAGGATTTTTTCTTCCAGGTAAGGGGCGGCTGTGTCCCAGTCCATGGCCTCTATTTCAGCGACTTCTGCCATTGTCGCTAGAATTCTCTGATACTGGGTCAGCTTATCTTCAATCCCCTGGACGAGGAGAAGGGCTACCTGGGTTTACCGGTTGTATATCTCATCTTCGAGAATACTCCGGGCCGAGAAGTAATTTACCCCACCCAGAACTGTGCCTGTCACTAAAATGAAGCCCACGATAATAATAGCGATTTTCCAGCGCAGACTTTTCAACGTCCATACCTCCATGTTAGTTTCTTCTGGGCCGGGGAAGTTGGCCCTTGGGCAAAAATGGCAAAGAAAAAACACGCCCCCTTGTTGCGCCAGGGGTTTCTCCCGGTGCACGCCCTGGCAGCCGGCTGCCCCCACTGGTGGCGCTGGAGGCGTGGCCTGGCATCCCGGCCTTAGCAAGTTTAGTTAACTTCGACAAAAAAAGACAAATTCCTGCCGGGAAAGGGAGTATTAAAAATAATAATAACCATTTACCTTTGCATTGTTCCTTCTCCCTTTTCCCGCAAGGCAGCTGCCATGTATGAAGGTGCTGGGGAAGGAAAAAATATAAACGGCTTTCAAACTAAAGGAAAGGGGAAGGATAGCATGGCCAAGGACAAGGGCAGGCCGGCGCAGGGAGAAAAGAGGGAGATGACAAGGGAGGAGGAAGCCCTCCTGAGCCAAAGTTGGGCTGAGGCCAGCAACTGGAATCCCGATGATTTTGAAACCCACCCTGCCCGGCGCAAATTCATCGCCGGCAAGGAACCCATCCCGCCCCGGCAGGGGTAGGGCTGCTGTCTTATCTTCCCTGGGCGGGACATCCCGCCCTTTTGTTTTTCCCATATTTTTGCCGGGGCAGGGGCTGTCAGGGAGGATATTTCCGCCGGACGGTGAATAATGTAGAAATACGGCACAGGAAAAGCAAATACTGGGGTGGTTAGATGTCAGAGCCAGTAGGAATTTTTGATTCGGGTTTTGGCGGTCTAACGGTGGTGCGGCGTTTTTTGACCATGCTGCCCGAGGAAAGCATTGCCTATTTTGGCGACAATGCCCGGGTTCCCTACGGTTCCCGGACCCAGGAGGAAATCCAGGCCTTTGTCCTGGAAGTGGCCGAATTTCTCGTTGGGCAGGGGGTCAAGGCCCTGGTCGTAGCCTGCAATACCGCCACGGCGGCGGCCCTGCCGGCCCTGCAGGGAGCCTTTTCCCTGCCGGTGGTGGGCATCATCGAACCGGGGGCAAGGGAAGCGGCCCTGGCCAGCCATACAGGGGAAATTGCCGTTATCGGGACGGAATTTACCATCAGCTCCGGTTCTTACCAGAGGGCCATCAAGAAGTATAATCCCCGGGCCAAGGTTTATGGACAAGCCTGCCCCCTCTTTGTACCCTTTGTGGAAATGGGGAAACTCAGTGGGCCGGAGGTGGAAGCTGCCGCCGGGGAATACCTGTCCTTTTTAGCCAATACTGCCGTCGATACCCTGGTCCTGGGCTGCACCCACTATCCCCACCTGCTGCGGGTGATCAGGAAGGTCATTGGCCCCGATATTAAAATTGTTGACCCGGCCGTGGCCACCGTTGTCACCCTCAGGGAAATCCTCCGGGAGCGGGGCTTACTGGCACCGGCGGGCACTGTTCCCAAACACCGCTTCTATACCAGCGCCGATCCCGAGCACTTCCGCCGCCTTGGTCAGCAGCTCCTGGGCTTTCCCATGGAGCATGTGGAGCAAGTACCGGTAAGAAAATAATGTCCCTGGGCTGGAGGCCCGATTGCCCACTTTCGGGCTGGAAGGGCCCGGCCATCTTCCGGTCAGGCTTGCATTTTACCGGCGGGTGTGGTATTATAATACGAGAAATGAAGCCGTGTCCCTATAGCTCAGTCGGATAGAGCGGGGGATTCCTAATCCCCGTCATGCGGAGGTTCGAGTCCTCCTAGGGACACCAATTTTTTTCCGAAGACTAGCTGCAGGGCTAGTCATTTTTTAACTCCAAATTTCATCTGTCCGGGCTTTTGGCCCGGTAGGAAGGCGGCGCAGCAGATGGAGGAAAAGTGGGAAGGCCAGCATGAGGAATTTATGGGGGAGGCCCTGGCCGAGGCCCGGAAGGCCCTGGCCCTGGAGGAGGTTCCCATCGGGGCCGTCCTGGTCAGGGAGGGCCGCATCGTCGGGCGGGGCTATAACCTGCGGGAAACCCAGGGGGACCCAACGGCCCACGCGGAAATTATTGCCCTGCGGGAGGCAGCCCGGCTTCTTGGAACCTGGCGCCTGGCCGATACCACCATGTATGTCACCATCGAGCCCTGTCCCATGTGCGCCGGAGCCCTGGTCCTGGCCCGGGTTGCCCACCTGGTCTACGGGGCCCCCGATCCCAAGGGGGGCGGGGTCGACTCCCTCTACAAGATCGGCCAGGACGGGCTCCTGAACCACACCTTTACCGTGACCGGGGGCGTGCTGGAGGAAGAATGCGCCCAGCTGCTGCGGGATTTTTTCCGCCGCCTGCGGGCGTGAAAAGTTTTCCGGCATTTACCACCTGCCGGTGAACTAAATCTTCCTTTTTAACGTCTATATATTGGGGAGGTGGAGAAATGCTGGAAAGAATCCTTCGGACAGCAAAAAGGGTAGCGGTGCGGCTGGCTGCCAGCCTCAAGAGGTTTCCTGAACCCCTGGCGCTGGCCTTTGTTACCGTCCTGATATTAATTTATCTCAATCATGCTGCGTCAAGGCCTGATTATCTTATGCGAGTCGCCATGACCCTGGCCCTGGGCATTCCCCTGACCCTGTCCCTGCGGGTGTTGTGGGAGAGGGGAGGGGGGCGGAAGGTGCTCCCTGTTCTGGCCTACGGTCTGGCGGCTTTGTTTTTGCTCGCCTATTACCACCTTTTGCTCCCCGATGAGAACATGGTTTCCATGACCAGGTACATAGCCTTTAACCTGGCTTTCTACCTGCTCTTTCTGGCCATTCCCTACTGGGGGCGCAGGGAAGGTTTTGAAATGTATGTCCTGGATTTGGGAATAGCTTTTGCCGCCACCTACTTTTATTCCCTGGTCCTCTTTATGGGGCTGGCGGCCATCCTCTACACCATCAATACCCTTTTTTCCGCCGGCATACCCGGTGAGGTGTACCTGGATATCTGGTTGATAGTGGTGGGCATCTTTGCCCCGGCCTACTTTTTAGCGGGGGTGCCCGCCTATGGGGCGGAATATGAGTCCGGGGATTATCCCCAGTTCCTCCAAATCCTGTTTTTGTATATAGTGATGCCCCTCCTTGCCGTCTACACGGCTATCCTCTATCTCTACTTCTTCCAGATTATTATCACCCGGCACTGGCCGGCTGGGATTGTCTCCCACCTTGTCCTCTGGTACTCCCTGGTCAGTACCGGAGTGATTTTTGCCATTTACCCCCTCAAGGAAAGGAACCGGTGGGTGCAGCTCTTTATTGGCTACTTTCCCAAACTCATCCTGCCCCTCCTCCTCATGCTCTTTGTCGCCATGGGCATCCGGATCCGGGCCTACGGGGTGACGGAAAACAGGTATCTGGTCCTGGCCGGCGGCCTGTGGAGCACGGGGACGATGCTCTACTTTGCCCTCAAGAAGGACAACAGGAATGTCATCGTAGTCCTGTCGGCCGCCCTGGTCGCCCTGCTGGTGGTCACAGGCCCCTGGAGTGCCTACGCCGTCTCCAAATACAGCCAGAACAAGGAGTTTAAAGAGCTCCTCTTGAAAAATGACATGCTGGTGGCGGGTCAGATTGTGCCTTCTTCCACCATACCCCAGGCCGACAAGGAGAGGATAACCTCCATCATCAACTACTTCCACTACGACCACAGCCTGGCCGACCTGAAGTTCCTTCCCCCCGGCTTTACCCTGGAGCAGATGGAGGAAGTATTCGGCTTCGACCTGACCTACGGCAGCTGGGGCCAGTATTTCCGGCATCACCTCGACGGGGAACCCCGGCTCCTGGCCGTGGCAGATTATGATTACTATCTGCCCCTCTTTGCCGGCTGGCATGATGGCATGGAGGTAAAGGAAGGGGAACTGGCCATCTCCTATACCTACCCGGTCCTGAAGATAGAGCGGGAAGGGCAAACCATTTATGAAAGGGATCTCGAAGAGGTGGCCCTGGGCATCCATGCCGCCCACGAGGGAGAGGTGGTTTTAGATAAGGAGGATATGGCCCTTGTGGAGGAAAACGAGCAGGTGAGGGTAATGCTCCTCTTCCAGCACATCGATGGCAGGGAGGAGGAGGGCCTGCTCCAGATTGAATGGATGGAACTGGCGGTCCTGGTGAAGGTATTCTGAGGCCAGGTAAAAACCGGGTCCTTGACCCGGCGGGGCA